>LWDU01040817.1_pt1 | contig 133031 bp, 100 predicted proteins | sample 727161 | NCBI WGS metagenome assembly LWDU01 (sample SAMN04566230, study PRJNA314399) | hydrothermal vent metagenome | isolation source: deep sea hydrothermal plume seawater | place: Mexico: Gulf of California, Guaymas Basin | collected 2004-07-11
AGATTCAAGTGCGCTTCGATGCCGCCAAGGTGGACCCCAACACGGGCCTGCCGGGTACGACCCTTGGTTGGACCTTTGACGCGAATGACATGAATGCCGACCAGTGGGACTTCATTCGCATGGAGATCGAGTTCGAGATCGAGTTGGACGTGACCGCACCCCGACCCGGCCTGGACCACCTGCGGATGTCCTACGAGTTCTAGGGCGCAAGCACCGAGAAACCCACGGCGGGCGAGCTGGCCAGGGATGGCTGGCTCGCCCGCTCTCTTTGGCCACAGGAAAGAGGGCACCTCTTCAGGGGGCTTTCTGGCAGTGAGTCCCGTCGATGGGTCTAATGGGCCCATGGAGGCCCCTCCAATGCAGGACGCAAGAGGCAGACTCTCCGCGTGGTCACCAGCCCTTTGGGCTGTATCGATCCTGTGCGCCGCTTGCAATGAGGCCCCCGTGGCTGTGGAAGCCGTGCGACTGGAGAGCATCCGGCCCGTGGACGGGAAGGGCGTCTATCTGAATGAGGAGATCGTGCTGACTTTCTCCGAGGCCATCGATCCCTCTTCTGTGGCTTCCACCAGCTTGCGGATTGTGGACAGCTCAGGCCGCGAGGCTGAAGGGCGCTGGGAGCTGGTCGGTCGTCAGGCGCGTTTCATTCCGCGGCCTGTCTTGGCGGCGGCTCTGACCGACGGGGGCTACCTGCCCGGGATGAGCTACAGCGTGGATCTAGGCGGCTTTCCGCGCCTGGACGGCTTGCGGTCCATGGAGGGCCAGCCGCTGGATCGCAGCTGGCAATGGTCGTTTTCGACGGCTGAGGTAGGCCTGGGTCGGCGGGGCTTTGTGTTTGATGACGCATCGCCGGGTACGGGCGCCCGCGTGTCCTTGTCCAACGCGCGGCCCCTCCACCCTGGCGAGGCGCTGGCCTTGGAGTGCAGTGAACCCCTCGACCCTTCCTCTCTCCGCGAGGAGGAGTTTCGCATCGAGCGTGTAGCGGTCGGTGAAGCCGGATTCACCTGCGGGGTGAAGGCCCGGTTCCTGGCCAATCATCCTGAGGGCTCGCGCGGACCTCTCGAGCCGTGCGCCGTGATCGAGCTCATGCCCACCGAACGGCTGGAGCCCGGCAGCTACCTGCTCATCGGCTCGGGGGTCACCCTGACCGACTATGGGGGCAACCCTGTGTGGCCTGCGGCTCTGGGGCGGCAGCCCCACGCATTCGGAGTGCGCAGGGCTCCTCCCTCAGGATCCAGTGAACTGGATTCCCAGGCGCACTATCAGCTCTCGTTTCTCGATCGCACGGAGTTCCTGCCCGTGGCCGTCCCCGGAACCGACGGCCTGGCCCACTGGGGCGATGGGGGCGTGCTATCCGTGCGCTATCCGAAGGCTGCAGGGGATGGCAGCCTCGGGGCGCTCGACCTACGGGGGCCCGAGGAGCGCCACGACCTGCAAGCCACGACGCTCTCCGTGGCCAAGGGCGCGCGGGTGGATCTCGGCGCCGGGTCGGGCCTCTGCGTTCTGCGCGCCCAAGGGCGTGTGCACCTGGCGGGTCGCCTGGAACGCCAGATCGCACAGACGGATGAGCCCCGGCCGGGCCCCGCAATCCCGGGCCATCCCTACATGGATGGGGAGAGCCTGAGCCAGTGGCTGGAGCGAGCGCGCGCCGAGGACTGGCCCTGGACCGTGGTGATCGCCGGTGGAGACCTGGTGATTGATGGCGACCTGGTGGTGAACACTCCTTTGCTACTTGTGGCAGGCGGCTGGATTCGCGTGGAGGGGCGCGTCGACCAGCCCCCTGGGCAGCTATGGCTCCTTAGCGAGGGGGGCGGCCTGCGCATGGATCCAACCGCCACGGTTCCAGATTTGGTGTTTGAGGTGCCCGACGGCAATCCTCTGAAACAGACCCTTCATCTGGCCGCCGTCAGCGCGCCCCTGCCTGCGCGCGTCATCTCCTACCGCTGGCTCGAACCCCTGGTGGGGGGCCGACAGGGGGCGGGGCGCTACGAGGTGAGCTACCTGCCCGCGACCGGCCCGGTTGAACGGGGGCGTGCGGTGGCCCACCCCAGGCTTCTGGAAGGTGAGGGACCCGTGCGGGTTCTGTTGGAGTTGTTCGTCCCACCGGGTCCGCTCTGGGATCCCCCGAGCCTCGACTTCGTGACCCTGCGCTGGGCCACGGGCCGCTAAACCTCTCCATGAATCTCAGCGAACTCCCCGCCGGTTCCGTCGCCCTTGCCTGGGCCCTCATGGGCTTGATGGTCGGCTCCTTTCTGAACGTCTGCATCTATCGCCTGCCGCGAGAGGGGATGAGCGTGGGCCGTCCGCGTCGCAGCCACTGCCCCGCCTGCAACACGGAATTGGGCTGGATCGAGAACGTCCCCCTGCTCTCCTGGATCATCCAGGCTGGCCGCTGCCGGACCTGCAGCGCCCGGATCAGCCTGCGCTATCCACTCGTCGAGATCTCAAACGCCGGGCTCTGGTACCTGGCGGCTAGCTTGGCGGGGCCGAATGCCTGGCCTCTGTGGTGCTGCTGGTCGGTCGTGCTCTCCGGCTTGCTTGTGGCCAGCATGGTCGACTTTGATTGTTTTCAGATCCCCGATGAAGTCTCCCTTGGAGGATGTGTGCTGGCGCCCCTGGCCTGCCTGTGGGTTCCCGGCCTTCAGGGCGAGACTTTACTCGCCCTAGTTCTCTCTGATGATCCTGGAGGCGGGGTGGACCGCGTTGGTGCACTACTGGCGTGCTTGGCCGGTATGGGCGTGGGGGCCTGTGTGCTGCTCCTCATCGGCGCGCTGGGCAAGAAGCTCTACGGAGCCGAGGCCATGGGCCTGGGGGACGTGAAGCTGCTAGCGGCCGGGGGCGGCTTTGTGGGGCCCGGTGGGGCTCTCGCCGCTCTGGCCGTGGCGGCCCTGGTGGCCTCGGTCTTCGGGCTCCTTAACATGCTCCGGTTCTTCATTCTCAGTCGTTCCCGGGCTCGGGGGCGCGGACGGTCTGCCGGGATCCGACGGTCCCTGCGCGTGGCACGCCTGGCGGGGCGCTATTTGCCTTTTGGTCCCTTCCTCGGACTTGGAATTGGAATCGTGCTCCTAGCTTGGGATGATCTGAGCATCCTGTGGATCTGATTCCAAGCGGACAGACCCGGGAGTCACAACTGGACCCGAACAGCAAGGGGGAATTCTCATGTCCGAACGCACGTTGATGACAGGCTCCAGAAGTCTGCTCCTCTTGGCCAGTCTGCTTACGGGCTGCGCCGCCACGCCATCGAAGAGCCTGACCCTGGAGGGCCATCAAGAACTTCGCGCCCAGAACACGGCTCTGACCAAGGACATGGCTCGGCTCCAGAACGAGTGCGACCGTCTGGCAGAAGCGCTTGAGGCGACCACACTCGAATTGGAGAGCCGCGATGCCGTGAGTACCGCATTTCCGGATCTGGAAGCGGAGGGTATCTCGGTGGATCTGCGCGGTGGGGACGTGGTGTTCACCATTCCCACCTCCGTGACCTTCGGATCGGGCAAGGCGTCCGTCAGTCGTCCTGGACAAGAGGCCCTACGAACCCTCGCCCGACGACTGAGATCGGAGTTCACGGGTGATGCGCGATTCCACGTGGAGGGGCACACGGATTCCGATCCCATCCGCAGCTCGGGATTCAAGTCCAACCGTGATCTGTCCCTCAAGCGCTCCATGGCGGTCGTGGACTTCTTGGTCAAGGAGTGCAAGATCGCTGACGAGCGGTTCGTCGTGGCGGGCTATGGGCCTCACTGGCCCCTCGTGCCCAATGACGGCGCGGCCAATAAGGCCAAGAACCGCCGCGTGGAATTGGTGGTTCGTCGGGGCCAGTAGGAATTCGCAATTGCATGTAGAGCCGGACGGGCCATACCGACAGGAGGGCCGGCCCGGCACCGCGAAGGAGTTCCTTGGCGTGGTCCGCTCCTGGCCAGCGACGCGAAGTCGGGATGCGATTTCCGGAGCGACTCCTCTTCACAGTAGACCTGCCCAAAAACCGGGGCATGGGTAGGATGGAGACTGCTCTTTACCGACCGTTCCGCTAGGAGCGGTCCGTGGTTCCATAGTCCTCACTCCGCTGTCCCGCACCTGCTTCGGCGCACATGCACCGAGTACGCGGGGATTCCCCTTCAGAGTCCTCATGACCCAACTCAAGTCACTCCGTAACATCGCTTTCGTGGGCCACCCCTCCGTGGGCAAAACCACTCTCGTGGACGCCTTTGCTCACTTGGTCGGGGCCTCTCCACGCAAGGGATCAGTAGCCGACAAGAGCAGCATCTGTGATACGGAGCCTGAGGAGCAGGATAAGCAACACACGCTGCAGTTAGCGTCGGTGTGGGCTGAGTACAAAGACTGTGTCTGGACCCTGGTGGATACTCCGGGCTATCCCGAGTTCATCTCCGAGGTTCAGTCGGCCATGTTCTGCGCGGATCTTGTCGTAGGGGTTGTCAGTTGCGCGAGCGGCACCACGTTCAACCTGCGCACCAAGATGAAGAATGCCCTGGCCATGGGGCGGGGGCGGGCGATCATCCTGACACACCTCGACGGCGAAAATGTGGACTTTGAGACGTCTATCGCCGACCTGCGCCGTGGAGTGGGGGAGCAGTGCGTGCCGGTGCTCCTACCTGATGGGAGTGGCGCAGCATTCAGCTCCGTAGGTCGCACAATCCTCAATCCCGAGAGCGAGTGGGCCGGGAGGCTCAAGGATCGCGTGATGGATGGCTGCGAGGACGAGGATCTGTTGATGGCGTACCTCGAAAACCAGGAGCTGACCGAAGAGCAACTGGAAGAGCACATGCCGAAGGCTATCGCTACAGGGAACTTGGTCCCCGTACTCGTGTGCAACCCCGAGAGTGGCTTGGCCGTGGACCGTGCTCTGGAGTATCTGCGGCGATTCGCCCCCAGCCCGGCTTGCCGGCCTACCCTGAATGGCGATGGCGAGGTCGTCGAACCCGACCCGACTGGGGTCTTGGCCGGCACCGTATTCAGCGTGGCCAGCGACCCGCACGTGGGCAAGATCTGCATGGTTCGCATTCATCGGGGCACGCTGACCACAAGTGACCACGTCGTCTCTGCCGATGGGGGCAAGGGTGAGAAGCTGGGCGGGCTGTTCCGCATGGTGGGCAAAAACCGGGAGACCGTGGACTCTGCAGGTCCCGGGGACGTGGTGGCCTTCTCCAAGGTGGAAGGCCTGCCTATCTGGGCGGGTTTCACATCCGCTGGAGGGGACGTCCTGTCTGTACCCGCGCCGACTCCGCCCAACCCCATGGTGGGATTGGCCGTGACCCCCAAGTCCCGCGCCGATGAGCAGAAGATCGGTGAATCCTTGAACAAGCTCCTGACCGAGGATCCCACCTTGCACCTGGTTCACGACCCCGACACCCACGAGGTTGTGGTGCAGGGAATGAGCGATCTACACCTGCAGCTGCTGTTCGATCGCCTGCAGCGGCGGTTTGGCGTGGGGGTCGAGACGACCCTGCCCCGCATCGCCTACAGGGAGACGATCTCCAAGAGTTCGCAGGGCCATCACCGCCACAGGAAGCAGAGTGGTGGGCGCGGTCAGTTTGGAGAGTGCTACTTGCGACTCAAGCCCCTTCCCCAGGGCAGTGGAGTGGTGTTCAAGGACTCCGTGGTGGGAGGGTCAATCCCTCGGAACCTGATTCCCGCCGTGGACAAGGGGATCCATGAGGTCTGCGCGGAGGGAATCCTCACGAACGGCTCAGTGGTGGACGTGGAGGCCGAGGTCTACGATGGCAAGTTCCACGCGGTGGATTCCGATGAGGGCAGCTTCAGGATGGCGGGCGCCCGTGCCTTCGCAGATGGTTTTGAGAAGGCCAAGCCCGTGCTTCTCGAGCCGATCATGAAGCTGGAGATCCACGTGCCCACGGATGACGCTGGCACGATCTTCAGCGATCTGACCAGTCAGCGCCGTGGTCACGTCCTCGACCAATCCAATGAGGAGGACGGTGCCATCACCGTGATCGTGGCCGAGGCGCCCCTATCCCTGGTTCAGACCTACCATCGGGACCTCAAGTCCCAGACGGCCGGCGAGGGCTCCTATCTGATGGACTTCGCGCGCTTTGCTCCCATGCCGGCAGCTGAGCAGGTCAAGATTCTGGCCGTGGTCGGCAAGCGCCAGGCAGAGTAGCCGGAGGGGGGCGCTCCTCGCGGACGGCTGCCCTGCTAGGAGGCCGCCCCCGGAGGGGAGGCGGTGAATTGTGTCTCAAATGGGGACGCGCCCTGAGGCCGGGTCGGGATCCCTGCGGGGCCGGCTCATGGGGAGTTGACGGATTGTCCCACCGTCGCCGGGTTTTCTCAGGTTCCAACCCCGTAGGGCCGATGAAGAGGACATGGCTCCTAGCGCCCTCAGTGCCCTCCCAGAGCCCTCGGAGATGAACCGACAATGATCACCATGGAAGAACTACTGGCGCTGATGGTGCGCCAGAGAGGCAGCGACCTGCACGTATCCGTGGGGAGCCCCCCCCGGATTCGGGTGGATGGCGAACTGCTTCCCGTAGAGTGCGACACCCTCGCCGAGGAGGACTCACGCCGCCTGGTGACCAGCATCCTGAACACGGAGCAGATCGCGCGTTTCGATTCAGACCTGGAGCTTGATTGTTCGATCGGTCTCGAAGGCTTCGGACGCTTCCGTGTCAACGTATTCCACCAGCAGGGGGCGGCGGCCTGTGTGCTGCGCTCGATTCCGAGCGTGACCCCTGATTTTGAGACCCTCGGTGTGCCCGTGGAGACGGCCCGACGCATCTGTGCCATGCAGTCGGGTCTCGTCTTGGTAACCGGGGCCACGGGGTCCGGCAAATCCACCACCCTGGCGGCCATGATTGACCACATCAATCAGACCAGACAGGCCCACATCGTCACGATCGAGGACCCGGTCGAGTTCACCCATGTTCACAAGCACTGCCTTGTGAACCAGCGCGAGATCGGAGGCGATACCCATAGCTTCAAGTCCGCCCTGCGCTCGGTCCTGCGCCAGGATCCGGACGTCGTGCTGGTGGGGGAGCTGCGCGACCACGAGACCATCGAAGCAGCACTCACCCTGGCCGAAACCGGGCACCTGACCTTCGCCACCCTGCACACGTCCGATGCCGTCCAGACCATCAACCGCATCATCGACGTCTTTCCATCCCACCAGCAGGCCCAGGTGCGCACGATGCTCTCCTTCTCCCTGCAGGCCGTCTTCAGCCAGAAACTGGTGAAGAGCGCCTCGGGTACCGGTCGCCACATGGCGGCGGAGATCCTGCTGGCCAACTCGGGGGTCCGCGCTCAGATTCGCGACGGCAAGGCTCACCAGATCTATTCGGCCATCCAGACCGGAGGCCGCATGGGCATGTGCACCATGGCCCAGTCCCTCGCCGCACTGGTTCAGAGCGGGAAGATCCAGATGGCCGATGCCGAGGTCGCCATCGGGGATCCCAGCGAACTGCACTCCGCGGTGAAGGCTGCCTAGCCGTGCTGCACTCCAACAAAGTTCGACGCCTGCTCCTCAAGGGTGATCTCATCAGCAATGAGCAGTGGGAAGCCGCCCAGGAAGTGGGCGGCGATGCCGTGCAGACCTTGATTGAGCAAGGCGTACTGAGTGAAGAGGGCATCGCTGAAACGGTCTGTGGTGCTGCAGGAATAGCGCCCATCAACCTTGGTCAGATCGTGCCCGATCCCGAGGCCCTAGCCTCCATATCCGAGGCGGAATGCAAGCGCCGTCGAGTCCTGCCCCTGACCAAGAACGTCGACATGCTGACCCTTGCCGTCACCGACCCCTTCGACGTGCTGTTGTTCGATGACATTCGGCGTGAGACGGGCTGCTACGTGCGCACGGTCTATGCGAGCGCCCCGGCCCTGTCCGCGGCTCTGGATGCGGCATTCGACCACGGAGCCAAGCAGGTGGCGGAGATGATGGAGGAGGTCTCCGTCTCCGAAGACGTTCATATCGAGGAGCAGGAGGAGACCCAGGACATCGCCCAGGAGGGTGGTGAGGAGAGCGAAGCACCGGCGGTCAAGCTCGCGAACCTGATCCTCTTGCGGGCCCTCAAGGCCAAGGCAAGCGACATTCACATCGAGCCCGGGGAGCGATCCGTTGGCGTGCGCTACCGAATCGACGGCCGCATGCGCGCCATCATGTCGCCTCCCAAGGCCATTCTGCCCTCCCTGACCTCACGCCTGAAGATCCTGGCCAAGCTCGACATCGCCGAGCGCCAGGTGCCCCAGGACGGCAAGTTCCAGGTCCGCTACGAGGGCCGGTCGATCGACTGCCGACTCTCCGTTCTGCCCGTAGTGGGGGGGGAGAAATGCGTGATTCGGATTCTCGACGCCGGATCCATGGCCATGGCCCTCGACAGCATGGGGTACGAACCCAAGTGTTTGGAGGACATCCGCGAGGCCATCGAATCGCCTTACGGAATGCTCTTGGTGACGGGACCCACGGGTAGCGGAAAGTCCACCACCCTCTACTCCTGCGTGCAGGCTGTCGCCTCAGAGGAGATCAACGTGACCACCGTCGAGGACCCGGTCGAGTATCAGATGGACGGCATCAATCAGGTGCCCGTGAATCCCAAGCGCGGTCTGACTTTCGCCGGTGCCCTGCGTTCGATCTTGCGTCAGGACCCGGACGTGGTGCTGTTGGGTGAGATCCGGGACAAGGAGACAGCCGACATCGCGGTCAAGGCCGCCCTTACCGGCCACTTGGTGCTCTCCACCCTGCACACCAATGATGCACCTGGCACGATCTCCCGTCTGGCCGACATGGGCGTCGACCCGTTCATGGTGTCCAGCTCGGTTCTGTGCGTGTGTGCACAGCGACTTGGCCGTCGACTGTGCACCCACTGCCGCACACCCGTCGACCGGCCCCCGCTTGAGAAGCTGGAGGAGTGGGGACTGCAGCCTGACGATCTGCTTGAGGAGCACACCTTCTACGAAGCGGATCCAGCCGGTTGCCGCCAGTGCAATCAGGGTTACCTGGGCCGTTTCCCGATCTTCGAGACCATGAAGATCTCCCCCGAAATCAAGCGCATGATCATCGAGGGCGACTCGAAGGCTGATCTCAAGGACCAAGCGGTCGAGGAAGGCATGTTGACCCTGCGGCGCGTGGGAATGCTGAACGCCGCACGAGGCGTGACCACGATCGAAGAAATCCTGCGCGTGACCCTAGGCGACTGACCCGATCCCCCCCCCGAAATACCGTGAACCACTTCAAGTACGCTGCCAAGAGTCCCCAAGGGAAACGCGTGGAGGGCACCATCAGTGCCGCGACCAAGGCGGAAGCCCTCGCCGAGTTGCGCTCCAAGAACCTTGTTCTGCTGAGCCTGGACGAGGCTGGCGGCACAGGTGGCATCGGCGCTCGCTGGCGCTTCGGGCCACGCAAGCCCAAGGTGAAGGCCCGCAAGGGCGAGTTGGTCATCTTTACGCGGCAGCTGGCCACCATGGTGGGGGCGGGGTTGTCCCTGCTCGAGTCCCTGGAGGTGCTGGGGCAACAGGCGGAATCACCAGGTATGAAGGCCGCATGCGAGAGCATGGTTGCCGATCTGCGGGGGGGCTCGGACCTGTCCCAAGCCATGGAGCGCTGCCCGAGGGTGTTCACACACCTGTACGCCAACATGGTCAAGGCTGGGGAGGTCTCCGGCCAAATGGACGTCATCCTTGAGCGCTTGGCGGACTATGAGGAGCAGTCCGAAGCCCTTTCACGTGAGATTCGTTCCGCCATGACCTACCCGGTCATCTCCATGATCCTCGTGCTCGGGATCACAGCCTTCCTGATGGTTGGCGTTGTGCCCACTTTCAAAGAGGTGTTTGAGAGTATGGACTCCGAACTGCCTGCGATTACGGAATTCGTCTTGGATCTCTCGCGTTCACTGCGTGAAAACGCAGGGGTGATCTTGTTGAGCCTGATCGGTCTGACCGGCACGCTGGTGATGCTCACCAAGACTCGCAAGGGTGCCTATCTTTGGGACCGCCTGCTCTTGAACGTGCCTGTGTTCGGGCCACTAATAAAAAAAGTCTGCCTGGCCCGGTTCAGCCGCACGTTTTCCACTCTCATCCGCTCCGGCGTGCCCATCATGTCCACCTTGGACATCGTGGGGCATACGGCGGGGAACCGGGTCGTGTCCCGGGCGGTGGCGAAGTCCCGAGACAGCGTTCGCAACGGAGACCTGCTCTCTGAGCCCCTAGCCAGCGAACCGGTCTTTCCGCCCATGGTGGTGCGGATGATCGCGATCGGTGAGCGCACGGGGGCCCTAGAGGTCCTGTTGGAGAAGATCGCCGAGTTCTACGACGCTCAGGTCAAGGCCCAGGTCAAGGCCCTGACCTCCCTGATCGAACCCATCCTGATCTCAGTCATGGGGATCGTTGTGGGTACCGTGGTGCTGTCCATCTTCATTCCCATCCTGGAAATGGCCGGCAAGGCCGGCTCGTAGCAGGTGCAGGGGCTATGGCCCGGTCCCGTTTTGGGACACCTTGGGCCGAATAATGGGGCTTGGATTTAAGGGAACTGGCGAGCGTGTCGATACACGGAGTGAGCCAATAGCCCGGGAATCCCCCGGGTTCGGCTACCCGAGCGTGGCCTCCTCGATGGGAGGTTTGAGTTCACTACAAAACCAACCGACCCCAATGGGTCAAACGGGAACCCCAGCCTTCCGCTTCGGGACGCCCACAACCAACAACCCCAACAATATGCGAATCCGAAACCAACGCCAGTCCGGCTTCACCCTCATCGAGCTGATGATCGTCGTGGCCATTATCGCCATCGTGACCGCGGTCGCTCTCCCCAAGATGATGAGTGCTCGCCTTTCCGCCAACGAGAACGCGGCCGTCGCAAACCTGCGCACGATCGCTGCTGCCCAGCAGTCGTTCCAGTCGTCTTGCTCTGTTGACACTGACGCCGATGGCGGCGGTGAATTCGGCTTCTTTGGCGAGCTTGCCGGTTCGGACGCCATGCGCGCCTGGGGCGGTGTGGGCACCGCTCCGGATCTCTCCGGTGGCCTCCTGAACCCTCCGTTCCTGGCCACGACCTTCGGCAACATCGCCACTTCGGTCGTCGAGCGTCAGGGCTACATGTTCAAGATCTACCTGCCCGCTGCTGAGGCGAGCGGTACGGTCGCCGGAATCGCCGAGGCCGCCGGTGGTGGAGCCACCACTGGTGCTGGTGCCCCCGACTCCGCCAACTGCGAGATCTACTGGTGCGCCTACGCCTGGCCCAAGCAGGCTGGCAAGACCGGCAACCGTTGTTTCTTCATCAATCAGGACCAGGACATCATCCAGACGGATGGCAAGGTCACGGCTGCACGCTACGAAGGTACCAGCTTGACGCCTGCCTTCAGCGCTGCCTACGAGTCTGCCGACATGGGCGCCCACGTCGGTCTGGCCATCATGGGCAAGAGTGCCGTGGACACGAACCTCTGGACCGCCGTCGGCAACTGATCCCCCGGGATCCCGAGCACGCAGAGGCGTCGATGCGAGAGCATCGGCGCCTCTTTTCTTTGCGCCCGGGTGACGGGCGCGCCGGTCCTAGTGGCCTTCCAGTCCAAAGAGCTCGTTCGCGTTGGATGAGGTGATCCGGGCCAGTTCCACCGGCTCCTGCCCGCGCGCCTCGGCGATGTGCTCCAGAACCACCCGCGTGTGGGCGGGTTCGTTGCGTTTTCCCCGGTGACCCTGGGGGGCCAGGAAGGGGCAATCGGTTTCCACCAGCAAGCGCTCTAGGGGCACCTCGATGGCGGCCGCGCGATTGGCCTCGCTCTTGGGGAAGGTCACGATGCCGGAGAAAGAGATGTAGAGGCCCGCATCGAGGTAGGGCCCGAGCTCTTCTGGGCCCATGGTGTAGCAGTGCATCACACCACGCACTCCGGGGTACTCCCGAATCGCGGTCACTGCCGCCTCGTGAGCCTCCCTGCAGTGGATGATCACGGGCTTGTCCAACTCACGGGCGAGATTCAGATGCCAGCGGAAGGCGCGCTCCTGAGCCTCGCGCGGGGAGTACTCCTTGAAGAAATCGAGGCCCGTCTCGCCCACGGCCACGCAGCCGTCGCGGCGGCAGAGTTCTTCAATCCGATCGAAGGCGCCAGGCTCATCCATCGTCGCGGCATCGTGCGGGTGTATCCCGGCCGTCGGGTAGAGGCCAGGCTCGTCTTGGCACAGATCCCAGGCGGCCTCGGACGTGGCCACGTCCGTCCCTACCACCAGCATGCGCTCGACGCCATTGGCCCGTGCGCGAGTCAGCACCTCGGCCCGATCCTCGTCGAAGTCCTTCCAGAATAGATGCGAGTGGGTGTCGATGATCATCGCCAGGTTGCTCACTTGCAGCCCATCAGCTGCTGCATGTCCGCCAAGAAGGTGGCGAAGGTCGCATCCACTTCGAGTGCGAGGATGTGTGAGAAGAGCGCGCACGCCTCCTCGGTGTTGAATGAGACCCGGATGGCCTGTGCGGCCTTGCGCCGCAGGTAGGCGTCCCCGGTGGACTCCACAAGGCAGGCCTTGAGGGCTTCCCGGCCCAGGGCATCGTCGGGATAACGACCGAGGGCTTCGGCGGCAGCATAGCGCGCGGGTGGATCCAAGATCAGGTTGGTGGCCGCATCCGCCAGCATATCGACCGGTGAGGTTTGGGTGCGTTCACAGGCTGTTACCCAGGCTCGGATCAGGAACTCATCGGGTGGCATCGTCTTGGTCGCTCGCTTGCGGCGGCGCAGGTGGGCTGCTGCTTCTTTCATGTACAGTTCAGGGTCCGCTTCAGCCAGGAGTACGGCGGCTTCGGTACGGTCGTCGTAGCGATAGCCGTAGGTCACCATCAACTCACGTAGCAAGGGTGCTGCGGCATTCGGCGAGCAGCGTGCACCGATCCTGAGTAGCGCTTGGCGCGTGACGGTGCGGTCGCTGACCTCACCGGTGAAGGCGTGCAACGCCGCGTTGCCGATCTCCTCTTCCCGCGCTTCCATCATCTTCCGCAGGGCGCGTGTTTGCCGTAGCCATTCATCGTGGAGATCACTGGTCTCTTCGATGGCGGGCGGGATCATGGCCTCCACAAATGACTTGATCTCCGCTCGGGCTTCCGCACCGATGGGAGCCGAGCGGGGGATCCCCGCGGAGTCTCGATCCAGACCATCGCTCCCCGGATTCAATGCTGGGGGGAGGGCTTGCTCTTCGACAGCGGGTTCACCTGCAGCTGGGGCTGGTGCGGGCGAGCAACCGATCAGAGGGAGGAGCACGAGTGACCACCTGAAGGGCCAGAGGTGTATTCCCCTGAAGGGGCTGATGGGGGCCTGGGGCAGGGGCCCGACCGAAAGCTCGGTGTGAGGCATGAGCGCTTGGGGAGTGGGGGCCAAAATGGGGCGTGCAGGTGAATAATGTGGGGCCGGAAGGGCTCGTTAGGCAGGGCTCTTGCAGTTGGGGCTTGGCATGGGGATCCCAGACGGCAATATAGTGCCCCCCTTGAACTCTGACGAGCCCTCCCTGTGGGGCCTTCCCGACCAGGATGCAACTTCGCAGCCGTGTCCGGGTAGGTTCCTACCCACGGAATCGACTCGGGTTTTCCTTCTCCGCCACCCCTTCTCTCTCCGGCGCCCTGCGCCACGGCATCGAGCCTCCACCCGGGCCCGAGGCATTTTACGGACATCCATGCGAATCGAGCGCACATCCACCCCGGCCACAGGCCTGCTCCCCTCCCCCCGTCTCGCGCTCCTGCGGTCGCCCGTAGCGATTTTGTTCCTGGGTCTCTCCTTGGGCCTAGCCGGCTGCTCCGGCGGTGGGGGAAACGGTAGTGGAGCGTTCTACGTCGAGTCCTGCAGCATTGGGTGCAGCACGGGGGAAACAGGGAATCAGATCGCCTGCCAGATCGTCGACACCTACCAGAACCAGGAGATCTCCCTCCTGTTTTCGGACCCGATCGATCTGTTCTCCGTCAACTCCAGCACATTTCAGGTGGTGAATGTGGCCAACGGCACTTCCCCCCCCGGGCAGTTCTTCGGTGACCCCACCAACCTCCATCGCCTGATCTTCCGTCCAGCCCTTTCCTTTGATCAAAACGGCAACCCTATCTTCGGGTTGGAGGCGAACACTTCATACGCGATTCGCATCCCGGGCCAGGTTCAGGATAATTTTGGCCCCTTCATCCAGAGCACTACCGGTCAGGTTAACCAAGCGCGCATGGAGTGCACCATTCGTACGAGTTTGGGGATCATTGACCCGGTACCCGGTAACCCGGACGTCGTCACGACGGTGGATGTGGTGACCGGCTATGACTCCAATGGAAACGCCAACCAGTTTGACTACGACGTAGTCGTGACGAGCACACCTGTAATCGATGACGTCTGGCGTCAGACGCGAATCACCTTCTTCTTCGATGACGTGATGAACGTCGCGACCTTGCTAGATCCTTCTAGCAAGAAGGCTCCCTATATCACCATTGAAGTGGATGACGATGGTGACCTGGCGACTCTCGATCGCTACGACGTGGCCGGCGACTTCAGCTTCGGAGTTGACTTTGATCGCCTCGAGACCTTCCTGTACTTCGACGCCTTGCTACCCCTGCCCTCTGCAGGACCCAACGCACCGATTTCATCACGTCGTGTGGTGATCATTATTCCTTCGACCGTTCAGGATTTGGTCTCAAATTCCGTGGCCGCCGGTGGGGGCCAACGGTCCTTTATTCCAGAACCTTCAACCCTTCAGGAGTCGCTGCTGCCCCCCGGTGGTGAAGACTTCACCGTCGCATGGCCTGCCGCCGGATCCAACGAGGACGGCAATCGTGGCGGCGCGTTTTGGGGCGGCGGTAAGTTGATTCCGGGTATAGGCGGCGGCTCAGGGCGGTTGGGAGACCTCTTCGTGCCCGCCGGCCTCTCCTTGACGCTCAACACGGACAGCCAGACGTTCCCCCTGACCACGGGGGACGGTTTTCTGCTCAATCAGGTGGCCGACGTTCTGGGCAATCCCGACCCCTCTGGATTCCCGGGCACCCAGGGAAATTTCCCCGACTCTATTACCGTCACGGACGGAGTGTTCGAGTTCAGCTCGCTGATTGTTGAGCCTGGCGGATCCGTCCGATTCGAGGGCGTGAACCCCGCCCGCGTGTACGTGCGTGGCCCTGTGGACATTCGGGCCGGCTCGGTTCTCGACTTGACGGGAGCGGTTCCTGCAGATCACGACTCGGAGATAGCCGATCCGTTCACCATGCTTTCGACTCCCATCAATGCGGCCAGTGGCGGGGACGGGGGCTTTGGTGGCTCTCGCTCTGACATGGCATCTAATGCGGCCATGGTTGCTCTTACAACTTGTGAGAACGATCCCGTGGCCCCGGTGAGCCCCCACCGGGAAGGCTACAAGGGTATGGGTGTTGGCCGCGAAGGCAAGAAGGGTGCAGGGCTCGGTGGCGACAAGTATCCCATCCGTCTTCCGTCCACGGACACGGCAACCACGGGTGCACAAGAGGTCGGCTTCAACGTCATTACTCTCTTCGATCCGTTCACCCTCGATACGGAATGCCGCAGCATGATGGTTGGGGGCTCTGGCTCTGGTGGTTCCTACGCGACGGCTGGAGGAATCGGCGTGGCCCTCTCTCTCTTTCCGAACTCCGATTTTCCTGGGGTGACGAACAACGCAGCAGACACCGCGGGTGGAGATCCAGCCGAGGTGGGTCTTGAGGCCGCAGCAGAGGACAACCAGGGCTACAACATGCGGCTGCTGCGCTGGAGCAAGGGCCACCTGCGTGGCGGTTCCGGCGGCGGAGGTGGGGGTGGTCATCCGTTCGGCGCATGGGCCGATGGGCACAATGGCTCCAACGGGAACGCTTGTGTGGGACCCCTATCCAACTTCCACGCGTGGATGGATCACTCCGGCGCGCGCGGTGGCTCTGGTGGCGGCGCGTTCCAGTTGACGTCCGGCAAGCGTATCACCGTCAATGGTGTCATCGATGCCAGCGGTAGCCGAGGCGGTGAGCCCCGCAACCCAGCGGTGGCCGATCCGTGCGACGTGGACTACGGCAAGTTCGCTGCGCCTGGCGGGGGCGGATCGGGCGGAGCTGTGAAGCTCCAGAGCATCGTCGTGGACCTTGCGGCCACCCCCGGGACCATCGACGTCTCGGGTGGGGCAGGTGGGACGGCGAAATTCTGGGCCAACTCCCTTGGTGGCGATGGGGGCACGGGACTCGTGCGGATCGAGGACCTCGCTGGATTGTCCCGGGCCATGGCGGCACCCTCCATTCTTCCCTTCAATCCCTCGGACAGCTCCCTGTCGTGGGTCAGTGTGGACGACGGCTCAAACGCCTTGGACGGCCCCGGTTGGGTCATGGCAAACCAGCGTCCCGACGCAATCACCGCCAGCTCATCCTGCTGGATGAAGCCTCCGGGTTCGATCCTGTCTCTGTACTTCGTTGAGGACGAAGATGACGACAACACGGGGATTCCCACCGACATGGGCTGGAACATGGACCTCCTCTTCAAGACCGGCAGCGGCACACAGTTGATTCCCTTCCGAGGCGGAGGGTTCTTTCTCGGCATCTCCTGGGAGAACGAGTTCGGGAAGAGCCTGGGGACCCAGGGCGGAACGGTCGATGCGGCTCCAATCGTGGTTCGCTTCCAGGGTGCACTCGCTACCCAGACCGAGGACTATTGCAACCTGGATCTCAACGACACCTCCACATCTATCGTTCCCGGGTCGGTGACCCCCTGGGTGGACCACCCAGCCCTCTTGAATGGGTTCCTTCCTCCTCCGAACCTCATGCGCTACGTCATCATCTTCGACAGCACGCGAGTGGCTGGAGATGCCCCGCGGGAGTTGCTCGATCAAGTTGCGGGAATCGACAACTTCTGGGTTCGCGTCCTCCCCGACTAGGCTGGGCCTGAAAGGTCCTGCAGGGAGCTACGGCAGGATCCCAGAGAGACCGGTTCACGTGCGTGCATATTCGGACTGTCGGCTCGGGGGCTGTGGCCTTGGGCGCGCACTCCAACCCTCCAGTGCCCGAATGGGGCCAGCCAAGAAGGGGAGGGCTGGCCACGTGCCGCCAAGTGGCCAAGAAGCCCGGTTGGATTGGGGTGCAGACGCCTGACTTGCTGTAGGATCGAAGCCGAAATCTGGTTCAACCCTCCCCGTACACCCTTCAACGTCGTTTGATCCATGTGGACGCCGCGCTCCTCCTCCATAGCCCTCTCCCTCTCGGCCTTGGCCCTGTTTTCAGGCTGCTCCAGCAAGAGTGGCTCTACCCCCTCCGAGGGTAGCTTCTACATCGTGTCCTGCACTCTCGGGTGCACGGATGGCACAACGGGTAATGCGGTCAACTGCGCCATCGCAAACACCTATCAGAACCAAGAGATTTCGATCATCTTCTCTGGGCCTTTCGACCTCTTCAGCGTCAATTCGAGTTCTTTCCGGGTCACTGACGTTTCCAACGGGACAACTCCATCGGGCCAGTTTTTCAGTGACCCCACGGATCCCCGTCGCCTGATCTTTCGCCCCTCATTGACGTTCGATCAGAACGGTACGCCCATTCACGGATTTGCCTCGTCCACGTCCTACAGGATATTGCTGCCGGGCGTCGCCCAGATGGACCAGGGGCCGTTCATCCAGAGCACCTTGGGTGCCGAAAACAAGAGCCGGATGCAGTGCACGATCAAGACGACTGAAGGTGTCATTGATCCGGTTCCGGGCAGTCCTTCGGCCTCGATGTACGTCGACCAGGTCGTGGGCTATCAGGATGATGGGTCGCCCATCATCGTGTCGGACGTCCTGCTCAATGGGGGCACTGAGTTGACCAACGTCTACCGTCAGACTCAGGTGCGATTCGAGTTCAACGACATCATGAACGTGGCCACTCTTCTGAATCCCTCCTCAGGCGATTCTCCAAACATTGCAGTGGAGTTGGACGAGGACGGGGACCTGGCCACTCTGGACCGGACGCCGATCGATGGCAATTTCACCTACCTCGTGGACCTTGAGCAACTCTCAACGAGCCTGTACTTCCTCGCAAATGTACCCTTGCCCTCGGCGGGATCCGATGATTTGAGTCCACGCAGGATCGTGCTCACCTTGCCGCCTGCCGTGCAGGACCTGGTGGCCAATCCGATCTCCTCGGGAGGTGGTGTTCACTCATTCATCACTGAGCCGCCGCAGTTGGGTGAGGTGCTCGTCCCTGACGGGGGAGAGGATTTCCAATTGTCCTCGCCCGATCCGGACTCCAACGAAGATGGCCCACGCAGTGGGGCGCTTTGGGGTGGCGGCCGCCTAACCCCAGGAGTGGGTGGTGGGTCGGGGCGCTTGGGAGACCTGCGGGTTCCGAGTGGCAAGGCGCTGACCCTGAACACCGACTCTCAGGCATTCCCCCTGGGCATCGCGGATGGACTGGGCTTCGATCACAACCCCGATTTCCTGGGCAATTCCGATGCTGTCAACTTTCCAGGTACCTTGGGCAACTATCCGGATTCGATCACTGTCACCGATGGCGTCTTCGAGTTCCAGTCCTTGACCCTCGAAGCGGGGTCCAGCCTCTTTTTCGTCGGGACACAACCTGCCCGCCTCTACATACGGGGTACGGCGCTGCTGTCCACGGGTAGCCTTGTCAATTTGAGTGGCCCGCAGCCTCCCGACCACGATTCCAGCGTCCTGAATCCTGAGACCGATTTGATTGCCCCCATCCCCTCCGCGGGCGGCGGTGATGGAGGGTTCGGCGGCGACCGTTTTGACTTCCCTGTGGGCACGGGGATGGACGGCTTGGGGTTGTGCGAGAATGACGTGGTGGGCAACCCCGGTGCAAATACCCAAGGCCGTTCAGGCATGGGCGTGGGGCGTTCGGTTGGGTTGGGTGGCGGCGTTGGCGGTGTGCAGTACCCGACCAACTATCCTACCGTCAATACCAACACGACCGCGGATAACAACAACCATGGCCTGGGCTTCAACCGCGTCGGGGATTACAACCCCCCAGATTTCGTGGAACTCGAGTGCCGAAGCCTGATGGTGGGCGGTGTGGGCTCCGGCGGGGCCTACGCATTGGACGGCGATATCGGAACTTCAGATGCCGTCGTGGCCTTGGCGGGCTACCCCTTTGGTCAAGACAACGGAGCGCCCGACACCCCGGGCGGGGACTCATCCTGGCTGGAGGCCGTCGACGAGAACAACGCCGGCTATAATCAACGACTGCTGAATTGGTGGGACGGCTTTCTTCGCGGTGGCTCGGGTGGCGGAGGCGGGGGCAATCATCCCAACGGGACGATCACCTACCGTCCTGTCGCCGGCGGGACGAACTGCATCGGCGGCGCCGCTTTTTTCCAGGCCTGGCACGATCACTCCGGGGCCATGGGTGGAACTGGCGGGGGCGCCCTCCAGATCACTGCCGGCAAGAGCCTGACCGTGGATGGCCGGATTGAGGCCAAGGGAGGGCAGGGTGGTCAGGCGCGCATTGCCCAGAGTGACTTCATGTGTGACGCGAACACGTGGACCATAGATTTCGGTCAGTTCGCGACCCCCGGGGGAGGTGGTTCGGGCGGTGCGGTCAAGCTGCAGAGCATCGTCGTCGACATCTCACCGACCCCAGGCACAATCGACATCAGCGGCGGGCCGGGCGGCATCGGCGTCTGGAGCCTCTCAAAGGGCGGAGTCGGAAGCCCCGGGCTGGTACGCGTGGAGGACTTGGTCGGAGGCATCAACCGGTCCCTCGTGGCACAGTCTGTCCTGCCCTACGAGCCCCTAGACGACTCCCTTTCATGGATCAGTGTGGACAACGGTCAGGACCCTAACGACGGTCCCGGCTGGACTGCCAATACGCACCGCCCTGATTCCCTCTCGGCCTCGATGTCCTGCTGGCTTCAGCCCACGGGGACCTTCTTCTCCCTGGCCTTCGTGGATGACGAAGAGGACGACAACACGGGCGACCCCCTCAAGATGGGATGGAACATGGACATCCTCTACAACCCTGGCGGCACGGGTGAGATCACCATCCCCTTCCGGGGTGACAACGGCGGGGTTCTCGCCAATTCCTGGGAGAATCAGTTCGGTATCAGCCTCGGCACGCAGGGCGGAACAGTTCCTGCGGCTCCCATCGTCATCCGATTCCAAGGTGCGCGGACCAATGGGAGCACGGATCTCTGCGATGCCGATGTAAACGACCTCTTTGCAGGAATCGATCCCAAGTCCGTCACTCCGTGGGTGGACGATCCCTCCATGTTCAACGACTTTCCCGTCGCGCCCAACATGATCCGCTTCGCGATCATTTTTGATGGAACCTCGGACGGCACCGATGTTCCCGGTGACGACTTGGCAGACGTGGTTGGCGTGACCAACCTGCGCGTGCGTGTTATTCCCGACTGATGCTTTGGGATGAAGCTCGCTGAGCACGACCACCTCTCACAGGTAGAAGTGTGGGCCTGATCCGCGCCCAGTGGGTTCTTGACGACGAGCGTGGGCCCGTAGCCGACGGAGTTGTGCGTGTTGAGCAGGGTCGGATCGTGCAGGTGGTTACGGGCACTGCGCCTATCCGACGCCTGGTGAATGCCCTTGGGGAGAAGCCCTTAGATCTTGGTGCAGGCGTTCTCTGTCCAGGGTTGGTTAACGCACACGCTCACTTGGAGTTGACGGCACTGGAGGGGCGACTCTCCGGGGAGGGTCCCTTTGCTGCCTGGGTCGGGCAACTACTTCGCGAGCGGGCCGGCTGTAAGGACTCGGACCTCGCGGGAGGGGTGCAGCGCGGGGCGCAGGAACTCCTTGCCGGAGGGACTACCGCGGTGGGGGAGATCACCAGCTTGGCTATCAGCCCTACTTGGGCGGGACGGTCACCCATGGCCGTGCGCCTCTATCACGAGTGCCTGGACGCCGGAGATGATTCTCGCACCCAAGGGGCACTTGAGGGCGTCCGCGAACAGGTGGCCGCTACAGCGCTACCCCCGGCGATTTCTCCCCATGCGCCCTTCAGCGTCAGCGCCGGACTATTCGCCGGATTGGGGGCGCTGGCGAAGGCCGGAGCCTTGCCCATCACCATCCACTGGGCCGAGAGTCGCGAAGAGCAGGAATACCTGCTGCATGGGGAGGGTCCTCTGGCTGAACACTTGGGGCCCGCTCCACGGCGCCCCGGGCTCGATCTGATCGATGAGGCGGGCCTGCTTGGGCCGCGCACTTCCCTGGTGCACGGTAACTACCCCATGGCAGGCGAGCCAGAGCGCCTGGCAGCTGCGGGAGCAAGTCTCGTTCACTGCCCGGGTACGCATCGATTCTTCGGACGCGACGAGTTCCCTCTGGATCGCTACCGCCGCGCGGGGGTGAACCTGGCATTGGGTACGGATTCGTTGGCCAGCAACACGGCTCTGGACATGCGCCAGGAGATGGCGCTCTTGCGTCAGGCCCAACCCGGATTGAACCCAGCCGACGTCTGGAGCATGGCCACCCGCGGGGGGGCCAGGGCCCTCGATCTGGCCGGGGAGGTGGGCGGCCTCACTCCTGGTGCTCGGGCGGATCTCGTACTCTTTCAGGTCGACTCCGCTGAGCCGGAGGCCATTCTGGACGAATTGACCGCTGCCTGTCCCCCAGTGACGGCCCTGACCCTCGCCGGTCGACTCCAAGAGGGTCTGCCCCGTGCGACATCGGCTTCGGACCGCTAGCATGAGAGGCTCATGAAAGTCGCCTTGATTTCCGACCTGCACTCCAATCGGGAGGCGCTTGAGGCAGTCTTCGAGCACATTCGCTCGCAGGGGATCGACCGCATCTTCTGCCTCGGCGATATCGTGGGGTATGGAGCTGAGCCCGAGTTCTGCGTGGACCTGGTGCGCGGCCACGCGGAGGTCTCGCTGATGGGCAACCACGACGATGCTCTCTTCCACGGCGGAGCGGACTTTAATCCCCATGCTCGTGGGGCGATCGACTTCACGCGCGCCCGCCTGTGTCCTCACTGGTACAGCGGTTCAGAGCGGAAGGCGCGTTGGAAGTGGCTGGAGAGTTTAGATCACTCCTATCGGGAGGGCCGCTTTCTTTTTGTGCACGGCTCCCCGCGGGATCCCGTGCGTGAGTACGTGCTCTCCACTGACGGCATGCTCAACCCCGAGAAGCTACGTGCGGTGTTCAAGGCGTTCGATGGCATAGCCTTGGGGGGGCACACGCACTATCCGGGGATCTTTTGGGAAGACCTGCAGTTTTCCGGCTTGGGGGGGCGAGCCGAGCACACGGTCGCGCTTCCCGAAGGCAAGCAGGCGTTCATCAATATCGGCTCAGTGGGGCAGCCCAGAGACAACGACAACCGGGCTTGCTATGCGGTCCTGGAAGACCATCAGGTCACTTGGCATCGGATCCCCTACGACTACCGGGCGACCATGGACAAGATCCTTGCCACTGGAGTGCTGAGCGAAATGCTCGCCCGTCGCCTGCAGATGGGCAAGTAGGCCAGACGGTTTTCCAGTCTTCTCAGCGCAGCAGGTTGCGCATGACGTGGCCAAGGATCTCTGGGTTCTTGCGCAGTCGACGCTCTGAATAGGATCGCCACTCGGGTCCATAGGGAACGTACACACGCACCTTGTGTTCGGCTTGTTGCCATCTCTTCCAAAGGGCTTCCTGCACTCCGAGCAAGACCTCGAATTCCAGTCGGTCAGGAGTGAGTTCCAGTTCGTTTGCAACGGCTAGGCAGCGCTCGGCCAAGGGACCATCGTGGGTGGCCAGGGCCACCCGGTGACCCGCGGACCACAGCTGCCTACAGCACTGGACGTAGGCGTCCTGGATGAGGCCGCGGTCACAATGGGCTACGGATTCGGGCTCGAGGTAGATGCCCTTGACCATGCGTACGTCCATCGCCTCGCTTCCGAGGGCTTGAATGTCGTCCGGCGTGCGCAAGAGGCGTGATTGCAGCACGATCCCTACGTGGTCGAACTGTTCGCGGAGGGAATGGAAGAGACTGAGTGTGGCGTCCGTAGTCGGATGATCTTCCATCTCCACCCGCATCGTCTGACCCAGCCCTCGGCAGTGTTCGGCAAGCTCGGCGTAGAGATCCCGCGCAAGCGCTGGGCTGATTGAGAGGCCGAAGTGGGTGGGTTTCACAGAGACGTAGCAGTCCAGGCCTGCCGCTCCCAGCTCAGTAGCCGCTTGCTTGTAAGCCGCCAGGGCTTCCCGCGCGGCCGCCTCGTCCTCAATCCCCTCGCCCAGGATGTCCAGTACCCCCGCGAATCCGCGGGAGGCGTTGGTCCCAATGACATCCAGGGCTTGAGGCAGCGTCTCGCCCGCGATGTAGCGACTCGACAGGCGGCGCATGAGGGGCTCCGGGACCCAGGGGAGCGTGCCCATGATGCAGCGGTGAAGGATCCCCATGACGGTGATCATTCTAGTTGGACGAAGACCTCGATGTCTCGCCTTCATGCACGCTATCCTCCTCCAATGGACTCACCATCGCCGTTGCTGGTCGTGCTCGTCACCGTTCCCGATAAGGAGGTCGCGGACAGCCTGTCGAAGACTCTGGTCGAGGAACGCCTTGTCGCGTGCGCACAGGTGCTACCCGGCATCACGAGTCACTACTCCTGGGAGGGCCAGCTAGAGTGTTCCGCGGAGGTTCTCGTTGTCCTCAAGACACCTGAAGGGCGATTCGATGAGCTGGAACGCAGGGTGCGTCAGCTTCATCCCTATGAGGTGCCCCAGATCGTGGCGTTGCCCACATCTCACGTGGAGGAGCACTACGCTCAATGGGTGGCGAAGGTCACCGGCGCGACTCGCGAGGGGGGGGCGGGTTGAACATGCCTGCCTCTCCTGGGGATCTGGGCGGCGAGCGTGGCGGGCCTGGCGCGCGCCGATGGGGACTGGCGTTAGGCCTTCTTGCCTTCGTGTTCCTCCTTGCATGGCCGGGCCTGGGCCTTGACGCCACCCAACGTGCGGTGGCTGCGACCACGGCCCTGACAGGAATTCTCTGGATCACCGTGGCCTTGCCGATCGGGGCGACCTCTCTGCTCCCCGCGGTGCTCTTTCCCCTGCTGGGCGTGTTGCCAGCCCGTGAGGTCGCTCCGGTCTACATGCGCGACCTGGTCATGCTCTTCATCGGCGCCTTCATCATTGCCTTGGGTCTCGAACGCTGGGGCGTTCATCGGCGCGTGGCTCTGTGGATTATCTCCCGAGTAGGGGATTCGCGCCGAAGTCTCGTGTTGGGTTTCATGGCGGCAGCGGCATTCCTCTCCCTTTGGATCAACAATACCGCTACCACACTGCTCATGCTGCCCATCGCCATGGCCGTGCTTGGGCGGATTGAGGGGGAGAACAAGGGCTCATCTCCGTTTGGTCTGTGCCTCTTGTTGGGTGTGGCTTACTCCGCATCCGTCGGAGGAATGGGCACACCCGTGGGCACCGCTCCCAACCAGGAATTTCTGGGGCAGTTCGAGATGCGGTTCCCCGATGGTCCCAAGATCAGCTTCGGGCAGTGGTTTCTCGGGTGGGGCCCGCTGGTTGTCATTTTCGTGCCCTGCGCTTGGTGGATTCTCACCCGTCACGTCTTTCCCATCTCGGGCGGCGACAGCGGCGCAGGGGAGGTGATCGCCTCGGAGCGGGCGGCTCAGGGGCCGATGACGCGACCCCAGTGGCTCATGTCCGGAGCGTTCGTATGTACCGCCGTGCTGTGGGTTACCCGCGCTGACATACACCTGGGCGCCGTAGAGATGCGCGGTTGGTCGCGATTGTTTCTCGGACCAGAGGCCAGCGATCCGGACTGGTACGCACAGCACAAGAACGATATCTCGGACGCCACGGTGGCCTCGCTTATGGCTCTGATGTGCTTTGTGATCCCGGTGGGCGGCGGCAAGTTCCTGATGAATTGGCGCACGGCGGTTAAGCTGCCCTGGGAAGTGTTGCTGCTGTTGGGCGGTGGATTCTGCTTGGCCAAGGGCTTTCAGGTGAGCGGTTTGGATGAGCTTCTCGGGGCGGGCCTGGTTCCACTCATGCAGGACAGGTCCAGCTGGATGATCGTCCCCTGCGTGGCCCTGTTCATGAGCCTGTTGACCGAGGTGACCTCCAACACAGCCACCACCGCCGTTCTCCTGCCCGTGATTGCCTCGGCAGGGGTAGGCGCGGGTCTCGATCCCTTGCTGGTCATGGTGCCCGCCACCTTGGCGGCTTCGGCAGCCTTCATGATGCCGGTTGCCACCCCTCCCAACGCGGTCGTCTTCTCCAGTCGCTGCGTTCCGATTTCCGCCATGGTCAAGGCGGGCATCTGGATCAATCTGTTGGCCGTTGGACTGATTACCCTGGTGTTCCAGTACTGGGTGCGGCCTCTCTGGGGGATCGGAGGGCCTTGAGGGGGGGGTGCTTCTGCGGAGGTTGCGCCACCTGCTCGACATAGGCTGCGGCATTCCCGATCATGCGCCTCCAGCCGTTGCTGCCACCCATGACCTTGTCGTTCCCGCATGTGATTCTCGCCGCGGCCTTTTCGGCCTGTGGCGCTTGCGGTCTCCGCTCCCCAAAGGCCGAGCCCGCTCGGCACGTGCTCCTCATCACGGTCGACGGCCTGCGCGCGGATCACTGTTCGTTCTTGCTCTACGACCGGCCGACCACGTCTCCACCCGTAGGGGTCAACTCCAAGGGGCTGGCGCTTGATGAACTGGCCCTTGGGGGGACGGTCTACGCTCAGACCTTTTGCCCTTCACCCTACGTGGAGTCTTCGCTGGCCACCCTCATGACCGGTGAGGTGCCCATGCGCACCAATGTCTTGGAAGCTGCGGGCGAACTCTCACCGGATGTCATGACCTTGGCGCAGGAGTTGGTGGCAACCGGGTTCGAAGCTGCAGGGTTCATAGCCCTCGGGGAGAAGCACCTGACCTCTGGGTTGGAGAGGGGACTGGCTCCCTGCGAAGTTCTCGACACGGACGAGGAGGCCTTGGCCGCTGCGGCCAAGTGGCTAGAGAGCCGCAATTGGGCAGGGGCTCCGCGGGTGTTCCTGTGGCTGCACTTGGAAGGGCCGCAGATTCCTTTCCAGCCCGCGCCCTGTGCGTGGCCGGGAATGGCCGACCAGCTGGTGGACAACGCCACCCTGTTTACGGACCCAGAGTACCTGGGTCCGGCCGATGGCAGCTTCGAGTTCAGGGAGGCCTGTCTGGATCCGCAGACGTCTTCTCTGACCCTCGCCAGCCAGCGCCAAACGGTGGCCCTGTACGATGGAGGGCTGGCCACGATCAGTGGCCGGGTGGCCAACTTCCTTGAGCGCTTCCGCCGTGTCGCTCCCGAGGAGTGGGAGCAGACGGGACTGGTCTTGGCGGGCGTCGCCGGGACGAGCCTCCCAGAGCCGGCTGGCTGGCCTGCAGATCGTTGGCTTGACGACGATCGCTTGAGAGTTCCCCTGCTGTTCCACGGCCCAGCCCGGTCCGTCTCTGCCGGCCTGCAAGGGGAGCCTGTGGGTTTGAGCCGGGTTGCACCTACGATCCTGGCCTGGCTGGGCATGCCGCCAGCCGAGGGTGAAGAGCCCGGACTGTTCGGGCCCCTGGGCGCGATCTCTCCCGCCGGTGGCGAGGTCCATCCCATGATCGCCTTCGATCCGGCCCGGGGCCTCTACACTCTTCGTCGCACCGACTACCGCCTGATCGCTGACGAGGGCGTGTTGCGTGGGCAGCGCAGTCACATGGCCCTCTTCCCCGTGGAGGACCTGGGTCAACTCAATGTGGACGTGGCTCAGCAGCGAATTCCCGTCGTCGATGAGATGCGGCTGGAGATCCTGACCTGGTTCAAGAGCCTGTCCTCAGGCGGCCCAGATTGAGGGGCCTCCTGTGACCCCCAGTGTCGGCGAGACCTCCCGCCCGACAGCCTTGAGCGCTGAATTCCTGGCTACCTGCGCCGGCTTGGCGGCCGTGGCCCATGCAGGCCACGCAGAACCCACCGTCTTGCGGTGGACGGCTGCGGTGGTGGTCTTCTTGGGTGCCGGCTTTCCGATCCTGCTGCGCTGGACTCCCCGAGAGCCCTCGCTTCTCAAGCTCCTGGTCTTCTCCAGTCTGCTCTCCGTGCCCATGGTGGCCTTGGTCGGGGCCATGGCCCAAGCTGCCGTGGGGTCCGCACTGGGCTGGCCTGTCACCTTTGGGCTCTTGGCACTTCTGCAGGTTGGGTGCATGGGGAGATCCATCCGCATCGACTCAGTTGGCAAGGCCGCTGTCGCAGTGTTTGCGTTCACTCTCTTGCTGGTTGCGGGCTGGATCTGGCTTCTCGTGGGTCAGGGCAACGGGATCCGAATAGAGGCCGATGGGGCGATCTGGCAGGCGGGGATTGCACGCGGATTCCTGCGCGGGGCCGGGCTGGAGAACCCATGGCTGGCCGGGACGGTCTTGGAGCATCACCCGGGACCGGCCGTTCTCGTGGCTGCGGTGGCTGGTGCTTTGCGCATGGCGCCGAGCATGGCCTCCGCACTGCTCTCCATCTGGTGTGTAACACTCGTTCCCCTCTTGCTCTACCTACTGGCTGCGCCGCTTTGGAAGGAGTGGCGGCGTACGCTTCTGGCTTCCGTACTCGGTCTCGTGGGCTGGAACGCCTGGGGCGGGCTTGGCCTTGGTGGCGGTAGCCTGGATGAGTGGGCTGGTTTGGAGGGCGGTGCGGGGAACGCTTGGCGGGCCACACACGCTGCGCTCAGTACGGGCGACCCCTTCGACGGACTGCATTTTGCTGGGAGCCTTTTCTTGCCTGGAGAGGGGGGGGCCCTGGGCCTTGTCTTCGTGCTCGGTGCCTGGCTCGCCGCCGCCCATGCCTTGCGCAACGGCCGACGGCCATGGGTGGGGCTGGCTGCACTCTGCCATGGTGTTGCCCTATGCCTACACCCCCTGCTCGGCGGCTGTGCCGCCTTGGCCACAGGAGTCTGTGCGGCGGTAGCTCGGCGCCCAGGTCGAAAGAGGGTTCTGTTCTTTCTGGGGCTTGCCGTCCTCCCGGGCGTGTACTTCGCCAGCCGATTTGGGATGGCCTTGCGACCCCACCCCGAGGGTGCCCATAGCTCTGGCAGCTTGACCCCAGCGCTTCTCGCCTCCTTGCCCCTGGTCCTGGCATGCGTGGGCCTCGGGTCGAGGGGGACGAGTGGGGGCGCGGCGAAGGTTGCCGAGCACCGGGATCGGCGGCTGCTCTTGGGTTGGCTCCTCCTCTGCGTCCTGCTACCCATGGTTGCCATTGAATTTTCGCCCCGCTGGGCGGGACCCGTTCTGGGCCGGTGCGCGAGTCTGGTGTTGGGTGTCTTGGCGGCGGGAGGCCTTGTGAGCGCCTGGGATCGAGGAGGGCTGTGGCGCCTTGTGGCCATGATCCTGTCCGTGATCATGATCGGTGGCGGTGGTCGTGCCGTTGCTCGAAGCAGCGCAGCACTCGTCGCTTGGGGACGGCATGAAGTGCCCGTACTGGAGGAAGGTGAGCACGTCGTTCCGGCGTTCCCCAGCGAGTCTGAAGCTCCAGGAGACGGCACGACCTCCAAGGTCGTTGTGTCCAGTCGGGCCGAACAGAATGCCGCTCGTGGAGCGCGGCGTCGTCAGCTTGCCGAGGCCTATCGCTGGCTGCGTGAGGACTACCCCCTGCGTGACATGGACCCGATCTTGGTGCTCGCTGTGGGCGCACCTGCTCAAGGACGGGTCCTGCCGAACCCGGCTACGCTCCATGCGGACATGGCGCTGTGGGTGGATCGGTGGCCCGCGGCAGCACCCAGAAGCTCACGCTGGCAGCCGCGTTACACGGCCATCGAGGCCATGTTCCACGAGTCAAATGGCGTGACACCCAATCGGTTGGCGGAATTGCATACCCTTGGACGACCCGTGGTGTTTCTCGTTACTGAAGAGAACAGAGTGCAGACCCGCGAGTTCGTTGAGCGAGAACTCACACGCTCGGGGGCAGTCGAGTGTTTGCGCGTGGGCACGGTGGCCCTGCTGTGTTGGTCGCCTGCAGAGGTCAGCGCGGCGCTCGGGGAGGAGGCCCGATGAGCCCCTACATTCCTCGCGATCCCGTGCGCAAAGATGACCGCATACTGGCCCGCGGCGTTTTCTGCATCCTCTTGGCATTGTTCAGCCTGACCTTCAACGGCATGCCCGAGGAGCCACGGGGGGAGGCGGATTTTCAGGTGACTCGCGCCCTGGCCACGGGCTCTGGTTGGGCCCTGAAGGACTTGCCCCAGGCCGGCTCAGGTGAAGAGGAGAGCTCTGGTCTCGAGGCCCAGTTCCGGGAGGGGGCAGGTGACTGGGCTGGACGCTGGTTTGTCCGAGGTGGCCCAGGTCATGCCCTGCTTGGGGTGCCTTTCTACTGGATCGGCCGAGGCGTGGGCTCCTGGGTTCCTGGATTGGAGGAACGCCACAACCAACAGGGGTACTACGGCGTCACAAGCGACGACTACCTTGCCCATCTGGCAGTGGCTTGGCGCGGTCCCTTGCTCACGGCCTTGACGGCCCTGCTGCTGGTTCTCGCCGCCCGTCGGCTACGAGTCGAGCGCGCTCACGCTTGGTTTGCGGCCTTCGCCTATGGCCTGTCCACTTTTGCCTGGGCCCAGTCGCGCACGGGTCCGGACGATGTGCAGGCGACTTTCCTGTTGTTCCTTTCGTTCCATCTGCTCCTGCGCATCCGCGCACGCTTGACGCGCCTTGAGTATCCGGGCGCCGGCGATGTCGCTGCCTTGGGGCTGGCCATTGCCATGACCCTGCTCACCCGGTTGGACACCCTGCCAGCGGTCCTAGTAATTTGCGCGGCGACGGAGGTGATCTTGACGCGCGGCTACGGGGTTCTCCGCGACGCGCCCTGGGGGCCGGAGCGCGACGGGGGCCTGCCTGGACGTGCGGCCGCAATCGTCGTCGTCTTTCCGGTACTCCTGGGGATGGTGATCTTGCTGTGGATCGAGCACACCAAGAGCGGATCCTGGACCCTGCCCCGTCCCGAGAATCTTGCGCCACCCGCTCAATGGCCTGCAGCCCTTGCAGGCCTGCTCATCTCCCCGGGGATGGGCCTGGTCTGGATGGCTCCCATGGTCCTTCTGGTCCCATTCGGAATCGCTCGCACGCGTCGGCGTGGAGAGCGTCTGCTCGAGCGGGTCCTGGTGGGAGTGTTTGTGGCGACGCTCTTGAGCGCGGTCTCGACCCGGGCCTGGCACGGAGACTGGAGCTATGGGCCGCGTCTGCTTCTGCCCGCTCTGCCCTTCCTGTGGCTGGCCGTCGCATTGGGTTTGCGCCAAGCGCAAAGCTTGCCTGCCGGACGCGGGGTTGTCCTGGGCCTCCTCATGATGGGGGTGCTTGTTCAACTTCCTGGTGTCTTGGTCAGTGCGCCTACCCATCTGGATCTGGCACATCAGGCCGCCCCCGGGAAATGGCCCGACGGGGAATGGGAGCGCATGCGTGCCAGCGAAGGCGGCCCCCTCCCCTACCTCCACTGGGAGGCGGGGTTCGCAGCCCCCTGGGCGCACTGGCGAATCCTGCGTCACCGCTCGGCGGGGTTGGGGGAGGAATTCGACGCCGGCGTTCTCTACGGAGTGGGGGGGCAGGCGCCGTTGCGCCCCTCGAGCCCAGCCTTGGAGGGCTTTCGGCACCTGGCCTGGGTAGACCTCCGTAGGCGCCTGGGGGGCACTCCCTGGGCCATCCTTGCGGCCCTGGGGTGCGTGGTGGTCCTGGGGATTCACCTGACCAGCAAAGGGCTGGTGGATAGGGGGCGCTAGAGTCAGGGGAGCCCTCAAGGTTTGGGGGCGAGGGGTCGATTTCTACCCTGGTATGTCTACTTTCTGGACACCCGGGTTCCTTGCGACCCTCCTACTGTCCTCGGTCCTCCACGCTTCTGCTGCCGAGGGTCCGCCCAGGACGACGGTTCAGGTGCAGGAGAACCTGCGCGAGTTCTTCGTGCTCACTGACCCGGGCTCTTCGGACCCCGTGGGTGTCATGGCCTTGCGCAGGACTGCCGTAATGGGGGGCGTGCTCTTGGAGCGGGATCTGTGCTTCTCCGATGGTGTGCACGTGTTCGAGTCCGAACGATGGCGCGGGTCCGGGCGGCGTTTCATCTGGCGCGAGTGGGGACATTCTCGTCGAACCGGCCGTACATGGATTCTGGAAGGGGAGCGCGGGGCCACCGATCTGAGCCTGTTGAGTTGGGTTGGAGGTCCGGTTCAGAGGTTGAAGCTCACCGCGAGTGGCGGCACGCTCTTTCCCTTGGAGGCGCTTGAGCGCATGCGCGGCATCGATGCCGCGACCACGCGTCTCGACGTGGTGTGTCCCCTGCGGGCAAGTGTGGAGCCGGTCACCCTGAGTTGTAGGAGTGCGAAGGCCACTCCCCATGACGCAAGCCGCCCTTATCGCGTCCTGAGCATGACCAATGGGCGTGGTGAAGAGGTCGGAAATTGGACTTTGGCGGGGAGCAGGTTGATCGAGCAGCGCTGGCCCTCTGGGCGGCGTGCCCGAATCGTGGATGAAGGACGGTATCACGGGCTAATCGCCGACTGGCCCGACCAGTCGGACGATTCTGGGAGTTGATCTACCGCCCTCTGGGGCGGGGCGGCTGGGCTCGAGGCAATGAAAGGACCACGCAAGAAGTGGATTCGGGGAGCCGATTGAAGGGTCAGGAGGGCCGGTGGTGTGGTTCTGGTGCTTCAGGTCGTGCTACCATCTCTCCTTCTAGCGACCCCGTCCCGCCCGCGTTGACCTACGATTGCATCCTGATTCCTTGCGAAGCTACCTGCCCTTATTGTCTCTAGGCTCCCGACGTGGGCTTGTGAACAGCCACGCGTTGCGCCTCGCGGCCTTCCTCATCCTGCCCCTCTCGGCTGCCGGTTGCCGTGCGCCTGAGGTGCATGCGGCGGATGCCGACAGGGAGGTCTACGCCATGGTTCTTGAGCGGCGCGAGGAGCTCTTCGGTGAGCCCGGGGCCTTCACCATTGACCCTCCGGCCGACAGCCTGCGCCAGCGCATCCTGCGCGGGGAGTGGGACACGAGCCAGCCCCTAGGCATGATCGAGTGCCTGGAAATCGCCTCTGAGAACAGTCTCTCCGTCCAGGCCCAGCGAGAGACGCTCTACCGCAGCGCCCTCGACCTGAGCCTTGAGCGCTGGCAGTACTCCACCCAGCTCTTTGGAGACGCCTCCGGCAGCGTATCGGGAACCGCTGACGAAGCCTCCACGGCAGACGTCGACAGTTCGCTAGGATTCTCTCGTCTCCTGGGTACCGGCGCCTCCATCGTGACCACCTTGGGAAACAACATGTTTCGAGTGGTCTCGACCGGAAACTACTGGTCGGAGCTGACCAACCTGTCCATGTCCATCACCCAGCCTCTTCTGAGAGGGGCTGGCCGGGCTATTGCCCTTGAGCCGCTGACCCAGGCCGAGCGGAATCTCGTCTATGCGGTCCGCTCCTACGAGCGCTTCCGCCGCACCTATGCGGTGGACGTGGCCGGGCGCGTCTATGGCCTGTTGCAGGCGATCGATGAGCTCGAGAATGAGGAGCGCAACTACAAGGACCTGGTCCTGTTGCGCAAGCGCAACGAGGCGCTGGCCACGGCGGGTCGACTATCTGACATTCAGGCGGACCAGGCGCGACAGGATGAGCTTGGCTCCGAGAACCGTCTGATCTCCTTGCGCGCGAGCCTTGCCCGCCAGTGGGACCAGTTCAACCTCTTCTTGGGGTTGCCCATGGGGGTTCAGTTGGCCTTGGACCCCGCAGAATTCGATGCCCTTATCGATTCGGACCCACTGCTGGACACACTCGATGAGGCGGCCTCCCGCGAGTACGCCCTGGGTCATCGTCTGGATCATCTGACCGTCTCCGATCAGGTCGCCGACTCGGCTCGTCGGTTGACGATTGCGGAGGATGCCTTGGGTGCCGGCCTCAGCCTGGGCCTCAACGCAAACGCATCCAGTCCCAGTGGGCAGGGCGACCTGAAGGACATCGGGTTCCAGGACACCGACTGGACGGCGAGCCTGGCCTTGGACCTGCCCCTGAACCGCAAGCGTGAGCGCAATTCCTTGCGTTCCAGCCAGATCAGCCTGGCGGCAGCCCAGCGCGGTCTCGCCGAGGATCGGGACTCGATCCACGCCAGCGTACTCGATGCCTTCCGGGCCGTGCGCGACACCAGCCAGAGCATTGCGATCCAACGCGGCGCGGTGATCTTGGCGAGACGCCGGGTGGAGAGCGCCACGCTCAATCTAGCTGCAGGCCGCGCAGAGACCCGCGACCTGCTCGACGCCCAGGCCTCCCTGGTGAGCGCTGAGAACAATACCACTTCATCCCTCATTCAATTTAATCTCGCACGTTTCGAGCTGCACCTGGAGCTGGAAACCCTGCGAGTCGACGAGGGGGGCATTCACGTGCTCCCCGATCTCATGCAAGTGCCCCTGGAGCAAGCCCAATGAACTGGACCGAGAATCGCAAGCTGCTGATTGGAATCCCCCTGGCCGTTATACTCCTGTTCGCGTTTGGAGCGAGCGGGTGGTTTGGAAACGATGAAATTGGAGCCTTGCAGGGTGTCGCCGTGCGGCGCGGCGATCTGCGCATCTCCGAGTTGGCCCGCGGCAATCTTGAAGCCAAGGACTCGGCGCGCCTAGTCAATGAGTTGGAGGGCCGCGCGAACATCATCTTCCTGATTGAGGAGGGCACCCGCGTCGAGGCGGGGGACGTCGTCTGCGAGCTGGACACTTCCGGGCACCAGGACCGTCTGGTGGACCAGGCCATCAGCGTGGACCGCGCCGAGGCTTCTTTCGTCGATGCGAAGGCCCAGTACGAGATTCAGGTTATTCAGAACGCCAGCGACGATGCCGAAGCCGTGCTCTCCCTCGAACTCGCCGAGCTCGATCTTGAGGCCTACGTGGCCGTCGAGGGTGAGTGGGAAGGTGAACTGGCCCGTGCTGAAGAGGCCATCGTGCTGGCTGAAGAGAGCATCAAGCAGGCTGAGGAGACTCTCGATTGGACCGAGAAACTCTTCAAGAAGGGCTTTGTCCAAAAGACCGAGTTGGATCGGGATAAGCTGAGCGTGACCCAAAAGAGCATCTCGCGGGATCAGGCCGTGCGCGACCGGAACCTCAAGAAGGCCTACGGAGACAGGGCGAAGCGCAAGGAGCTCTCTGCCGCAGTCGAATCACGCAAGCGCGACCTAGAGGTCGTCCGCAAGCAAGCAGCAGCCCGCTTGGTGGATTTTGAGTCCGAGCGTGCCGCGGCCGAGCGCGAACTCCAACGCCAGAAGGAAAAGCACGTCAAGCTCGTCGATCAGGTATCCAAGGGCATACTCCGGGCACCCGAGGCGGGGCTTGTGGTGTATGCCCGTACGAAGTCCCGGTACGGCGGCGGCGAGGTGCCGCAGGAGGGAGGGGAAGTCCACGAGCGTCAGACCATCATCACCATCCCGCGTGCTGGCGGCATGACGGCCGACGTGAGCCTGCACGAGACCAAATTGGACAAGGTTCGCGTCGGGCTGGCTTGCCTGATCCACGTGGACGCTCTCCCGGGGGAGACCTTCCATGGCCGAGTGGCCGCCGTGGCGGCGGTTGCGGACTCGGGCAGTTGGATGAGCAACCCCAACCAGCGCCTCTACCGGACCGAAGTGACACTATCTGCAGAGGTTCCGGAAATGCGTCCGGGCATGTCCTGCAGCATCGAGGTATTGGTGGAGGACCTGTCGGACATTCTCTTCGTGCCGCGCCAGTCGGTTTTTCTGGATGCTGGCAAGACCACCTGCTTCGTGAGCGAGGGGGGCACGCCGGTCCAGCGGGAAGTTGAGATCGGGCGCGACAACAACAAATTCGCACACGTGCGTTCGGGCCTGGAAGAAGGGGAGATCGTCCTTCTCAGCCCGCCCAGCTCTTGGGAGCCGGCTCCTCCGCCGGAAGAGGCGGCTCCGGAAATCCCCGCGGGGTTGTCCACCCCTGCGGCCGACACGGCCGTGGCTACCCCTGCTGCTAACGCTCAGCCCCTCACACGACCCGCAGCCTCCGGGGAAGGCTCCCCCGGCGGGCCGGGCATGGGCAGTTTCTCAGCCGAGCAGGTCAAGGCCATGCGTGAGCGCTATGAGGCCATGAGCCCTGAAGAGAGAGCCGCGGCCATGAAGCGCTACGGTGGCGGTGGCAGTGGCGGTGGTGGCGACCGTGGCCGCGGTCGCGGGAACCGATCCGATGGAGAGGAGTAGTGAGCGCACTTCCCGATGAGGAACCCTCCGGCGGAGTCTCCGTGCACCCCGGGCAGGGGAGCGCGGGGGACACCGAGACCGTGGCCCAACTTGAGGGCGTTTCACGCGTGTATTCCATGGGAGCCGAAGAGGTCCACGCCCTTGACGATTTGAGCTTCAGCTTTGGTTCTGGCGAGTATTGGGCCGTCATGGGCAGTTCGGGTTCGGGGAAGTCGACGCTCTTGAACATACTGGGCTGCATCGATCGTCCGACCCGCGGCGAGTACCGGGTACGCGGTCAGGCCGTGAGCGAGCTGGACGACGACGAGCTCTCCGAACTGCGCAGCAAGGAGCTGGGCTTCATTTTCCAGTCCTACAACCTGATTCCCCAGCTGAACGTCCTGGAGAACATCCTCATGCCCGTGCTCTACCAGGAAAACCCGGAGGAGGGGATCGAGGAGCGCGGTAGGGTCCTGGCGGAACGGGTGGGCCTGGGCGACCGGCTGACGCACCGGCCCGCGGAGCTCTCGGGCGGTCAGCAGCAACGCGTGGCTATCGCCCGTTCACTGATCAATGACCCCGCTCTGATTCTGGCTGACGAAGCGACGGGAAACCTGGACAGCAAGACCGCAGGGGAGATATTGGAGTTGTTCGACGAACTGCATGCAGAGGGCAAGACGATTCTGATCGTGACCCATGAGCCCAGGGTGGGAGAGCGTGCGGACCGGATTCTGCGCCTCAAAGACGGCGCACTCGAAGGGATAGAGGACAACCGCCGCTAGGCACAAGCTCATGCAATCTTCCACGTTGATGCGGGCCGTGAGACTGGGCGTTAGCAGCCTGCTCCTCCACAAGCTCAGATCCTTTCTGACTACCTTGGGCGTGCTCTTTGGCGTGTCCAGTGTGATCGCCATGCTGGCCATCGCGGAGGGTGCAAGCGTGGAGGCCCAGGAGCAGATTCGGCAGCTCGGGAGCAGCAACGTCATCCTGCGCAGCGTCAAACCACCCGAAGACAAAGTCTCCAATCAGGAGTCGCGGGTGCTCTCCTACGGCTTGACCCACGAGGATTACGCCCGCGTTGCCGAGACCTATCCCGGCGTCAAGGACGTCGTGGGCGTGTTGGAGGTGCCCGAAGAGGTTCGTTCCGGATCTCTAAGCTGTCGCCCCCGAGTGCTGTCCGTGGACCCGAGCTACCGCGACGTAACCGGGCGCATCATGATGGAGGGTCGCTTCCTGACCGCCCGCGACGGCGAGGCCACCGCTAGCGTGTGTGTGCTGGGCTACGAGGTGGCGCGTTACCTCTTCCCCTTCCAGCCCGCGATCGGCGAGCGGATCAAGATCGGAGCCGAGTACTTTCAGGTGGTGGGCGTGATGTACCCGCGGGTGCCCATCGGCTCCATCAAGCGCGATCCGGGCACCGAGGTCGGGGGTGAGGTCTTCTTGCCCCTCAAGACCGGCCAGCGCCTGTTCGGTGAACGCCAGGTCAAGATTCGTAGTGGGGGCATGGACGCCCAGGAAGTTCAGCTGCACGAGATCATCATCGCAGTCGAGCTCGATCAGGACGTACCCATGATCGCCAACGCCAGTCGGCTCATGCTCACCGGCAGCCATCGGGAGAAGGACTACGAGGTCATCGTTCCCCTTGAGTTGCTCATACGCGCCCAGGAGACCAAGCGCATCTTCTCCATCGTCCTGGCAAGTATCGCTGGCATCTCCCTGCTTGTCGGGGGGATCGGCATCATGAACGTGATGCTGGCCACCGTGACCGAGCGCACGCGCGAGATCGGCATCCGCCGCGCCTTGGGCGCCAAGCGTCACCACATCGTGACCCAGTTTCTCGTCGAGACCGTGGTCCTCTCCGGATGCGGCGGCGTGGCAGGGGTCGTGCTGGGCCTGATCATCCCCGAGATCGTCGAAGCCGCGGGGGACATGCGGACCATCGTGACCTTGGAGGCTCCCATATTCGCCTTCGGCATCTCCGTGGCGACGGGTGTGATCTTCGGCCTGTACCCCGCCTGGCGTGCGGCCACCATGGATCCCGTGGAAGCTCTCCGCCACGAGTAGGCGCCTGTTCTGAACGCGGGCCGTGTCAGTCCACGGGCGCCCGTAGAGCCAGGGCTCCTGCCAGGTGCTCCGGGTTGACCCTCTCATGGCCTGCCAGATCGGCGAGAGTTCGGGCCACACGGCGCAGGGACTGTACGGCCCGGGCCGAGAGTCCGCGGCGCTCCACTGCGTGCGCCAAGAGCCTACGCCCTTCGCCCTGCAAGGGGCTGACTTGATCGAGCGCGCTCGCCGGGAGGTTTGCATTGCCTTGCGTCTGGTTGCGCCCGGCCTGCAATCGATGAGCGCATTCGATCATCCCAAGTAGCTCCTGGGCGCCGGGCTCTTTGGGTGACTGTTTCGAAGGTGTGCTGGGGACCAGGGCTTCCAGGGGCGTGGGCGGAATCTCCAGGCGCAGGTCAATGCGATCCAGGAGAGGGCCCGAGATACGCTGGCGATAGCGACGCACGGCCTGGGGGGCGCAGTGGCATGGGATGCGCGGGTGTCCGTGATACCCACAGGGGCAGGGGTTCATGGCCGTGACGAGCTGGAATCGGGCGGGCAAGCGGGCCTGCCGGCCGGCGCGGGACAGACAGATCTCCCCGGCCTCCAGGGGTTGACGCAGCGCTTCGAGTACCTCGCGCCGGAACTCGGGCAGCTCGTCCAGAAACAACACTCCGTGGTGGGCCAGGGTGATCTCCCCCGCGGCGAGGGGATTACCGCCACCCACCAGTCCCGCATGGGTCGTACTGTGGTGGGGTGAGCGAAAGGGCCGCCGGTCAGGCAGGCCGCCCGGCCAGCGGCCGCTGGCGGAGAGAGCTGCGGCCCACTCCAGACGCTCTTCGATGGATGGCGGAGGCAGAAGATCGAGAAGGGCCCGCGCCAGCAGGGTCTTGCCTGCTCCCGGGGGTCCGACCATCAGGAGCCCATGCCCCCCTGCGGCCGCTACCGCCAGAGCGTGCTTGGCCACGGCCTGTCCGCGTACCCCGTCCAGGTGTTCCGTTCGTGGTTCGATCGACTCGAGATCCGGCGGGTCCAAGGGAGTCAGCTTCTGCCCCTTGGGGCTGAGGTGGGCGATGACCTGACTCAGGTGCGTTGCCTCGAGTACCTCCACACCCGGCACGAAGGATGCCTCGCGAGCGGTCCGGGGCGGGGCGAGGAGCGAGGCGATGCCCGCTTGCCGCGCGGCCATCGCGGCGGCCAATCCACCGGGGACCCCGTGCAGCGCGCCGTCGATGCCGACCTCTCCCAGGAACAGGGTGCGGCCCAGGGCTTCCTGGTCCAGGTGCCCCACAGCCCCAGCCCCGGCCAGCACAAGGGGCAGGTCTAGCACCTCGCCGCTCTTGGGCCGCGCCGCGGGCACCAGGTTCAGGAAGAAGCGTCCTCCGCCGCGCTGTAGACGGGTCTCCCTGAGAGCGCAGAGAAGTCGCCCGCGGCTCTCGCGTATAATGGCGTCCGGCAGGCCGGTGATGACCACCTCCGTGCGAGGCGAACTCGACTTGGCGAACTGCCCCTCGACAATGACGCGGTCTGCTCCACCGGCCGTGAGTGAGGCCCCTGTGACTCTGACCGTACGCATGGGGGCAAGACGAGCCGGGCCCCCGGTGGTTGCGCGGAACCTGCGGGAATCAGCTCTCCTCGAGCACGCGACGCAAGGAGTCGCCGGACTCTGCCAGGCGTACGAGTGCCTCCTCACGGTCAATATCCAGCCGTCCCATGACCGCAGCCACCTTGACCCGGCCGTGGGCTGCTTGCAGCGCTTGACCCGCTTCCTCGCGGGAGCCACCCAAGAGCTCCATCAGAATCCGTGTACCACGCTCAACGAGCTTGGCGTTGGCGCTCGTGTCCACGTCCACCATCAGATTGCCATGCACTTTTCCGAGCCGCACCATCACCAGGGTCGAGAGCGCGTTGAGAGCCATTTTCGTGGCCGTGCCGGCCTTGAGCCGCGTTGAGCCCGCGACCAGCTCGGGCCCAGTCAAGAGGCGGATCGTCACGTCGGCATGATCGGGTACTTGGTCGGCGGGTACCGAGGTCATGAACAGGGTGGCTGCTCCTCTCTCCTGGGCCCGCTCAAGGGCGGCGTGGACAAAGGGCGTAGTGCCTCCGGCGCTGATGCCCAGCAGAATGTCCTTGGGACCCAACTGACGTTCATCGACGCAGGCGATGCCCTCTTCACGGGAGTCCTCTGCACCTTCAACGGCCTGGGTCAGGGCCTCGGCGCCCCCGGCGATGACTCCTTGCAGGGTCTCGGGATCGGAACAGAAAGTGGGGGGGCATTCACTGGCGTCGAGGACGGCCAGCCGCCCGCTCGTGCCCGCGCCGACCTGTATGAACCGTCCGCCGGCTCCTAGCTTCTCGGCGACACACTCCACGGCACGCTCCAAGTCCTCCCGCGCGGCCTCCACGGCGTCCGTCGCCTCCCGATCCGCAGCGCTGAACAGGGCCAGGGCGTCGCTGGTGGAGAGTTGGTCCAGGAGGCGGGCGTCCGGGTGGGTCTGCTCTGTGGCCAGATGGCCGCGGTCAGGGGTGGGGTGCTGAGTCCGGGGGATCGCCATGGGGTAGAGACTAGCGTCCTGAGTGTTCCGGGCGGGATGGGCGGCCCGTGTTCCATGCGCTACCCTGTCCTGCCCCTCCCACACCCCCTCCCCAAGATCCTCACCCTCTCCCCATGCACATCCTGACGAGTTACGTGGCCGGCCGCTGGCAGGCGGGCACGGGCGAAGCCCGGGCGCTTCTCGATCCCACCTCGGGGGAGGCCGTGGCCCAGCTGCCCTCCGGTGGACTCGACTTCGCCGAGATGACGGGACACGCGCGGGACGTGGGCGGGCCGGCCCTGCGCGCCCTGAGCTTTGCCGAGCGTGGGCAGCTCCTGAAAGACCTCTCCGTAGCCATCCACGCCGAGCGTGAGGAGTTGATCGAGCTCGGCCGTCTGTGCGGGGGCAACACCCGTGGCGATGCCAAGTTCGACATCGACGGGGCAACGGGCACTCTCGCGGCCTACGCCTACTACGCCCGCTCGCTTGGGGATCGCAAAACCCTTCCCGATGGGGAGGGCGTGCAGCTCGGACGCACCGCGCGCTTTTGGGGTCAGCACATCCTGAGCCCGCGCGTCGGCGTGGCGGTCCACATCAACGCCTTCAACTTCCCCGCTTGGGGCATGTTCGAGAAGGCTGCCTGCGCGCTGCTCGCGGGGATGCCTGTGATCGAGAAGCCCGGCTCGCCTACTGCCCTGCTCGCCTGGCGTCTGGCTCAGATCACCGTGGACTCGGGCGTTCTGCCCGAGGGCGCCTTCCAGTTCGTGGCCGGGTCCGCGGGCGACCTGCTCGATCATCTCGGTCCCCAGGACTGTCTGGCCTTCACGGGGTCGGCTCGTACTGGCGCCCTCTTGCGAGGCCATGCGAACGTGGTGGCGCACAACGTTCGGATCAACGTGGAAGCGGACTCCCTCAACGCCGCGGTCCTGGCTCCGGACGTGGAGTCGGATTCTGAAACCTACGGGGCGTTCCTGTCCAACGTGGTTACCGACATGACCCAGAAGGCCGGGCAGAAGTGCACGGCCGTGCGGCGCATCCTGGTGCCCGCCGAGCGCGTCGAGGAGGTTCAGGCCGACCTGATCGCGGAGCTGGGCCGCATCCAGATGGGCGATCCTGCGGATCGCGCCCATCGCTTGGGGCCTCTCACGGATGAGGCTCAACTGGAAGACGTTCGGGCCGGCATCGGTCGCCTCAGCGAAGTGGCAGAGGTTGTACTGGGTGGCAGCGAGCCCACCGAGCTCGGTGGTTGCTTTGTCACGCCGACCCTGCTTGTGGCCGCGGACCCGCGTGCGGGTGTGCTCCATGAGCTGGAGGTTTTTGGACCCGTGTCCACGATCCTGCCCTACACCGGATCCGTGGAGGAGGCCGTGGAGTTGGTCAACCTGGGTGGCGGCGGTCTTGTGACGAGCCTGTATTCCAACGACGTCGACTGGACCGAGACCTACGTCATAGGGGTCGCTCCCTGGCACGGCCGCGTCTGGATCGCCAGCGACCGCAGCGTGTCCCAGAGTTTGCCTCCGGGCATGGTCCTGCCCGCCTCGATCCACGGGGGGCCGGGCCGCGCGGGCGGTGGGGAGGAGCTGGGGGCCGAACGGGGCCTGGCCTTCTACATGCAGCGCACGGCCCTGCAGGGCTTCAAGGGCTTCCTGGACCCACGTTTCGGCACGCCCGCCGAGGCGGAGTAGGACCTCTATCGGCTAGCGAGGCGCCTTGTCGGCCTTGGCCACGAGGGTGGGCCGAACGCGGCCGCGGATGGTCTCGAAGAGCGTCCTCTTGTGGTCGAGGTGCACTTCAAGCTGCACCTTGGAGGGCACCCGGGCAACATAGGCGCTGTACCCTCCGCCGCAGCAGCCGCCCATCTGACCGTACTGGACCACCTTGCCGGTCGAAGCGTCGAGCACGCGAATGCTCGGGGAGTTGGCGTCGGGCGCGAAGCCGAAGTACTCCTCGCCGCCGGTTCCGGTGAAGCGTACGTTGCTGAACACCGTCAGCTCTCCCTCACTGACGCTGCAGCGGAAGCGCGCGTGCAGTGGACCACCCCAGGTGAGGCTGTGGCTCTGTTCCGCGGCCAGGACGATGGGGGCCATGGAGCCGCCCGTCATGCGCGCGGTCTCTGCTCCCTTGGATGCCCGTCCACAGATGAAGCGATAGGAGCCAGCCGGAATATGCCGCCCTTCGGGGGCGTCCGCCAGCTCGAACGAGGACTCCCCGCTGGAGAACACCGCGTAGTCAAGCTCTCCCCGCGAGTGAAACCCGGCCCTGACGTTGAGGTGCGCGGTGGGTCCTGAGTAGGGCCGCGTACTCACGTTCTCATCGGAGGTGCTGAGAGTCAGGTGGAAGAGGCGATCCGAGATGCAGGCCACGCGCGAGAGGTAGCTGGCTCCGGCCTTCTCGCCCACGACCATGGCGTCCCGGCCGTACCCGTCGAACCGACCATCGCCGTTCAGATCGATTATCTGGAGGCGGACGCCTTCCACGCGTCCGCTGAGGACTTCCCCGTTGGAGCACTCCCAGGCTTCTCCGGCGCGGCGGATCCGAAGGATGTGCGCTACGCCGCCCGTGGCTTGTAGCCGTACCCGGGCGCGCGGGGCGGTGACGCGTTCTTCCATGCGGCCGTCGGCGTTGGTGTCCAAGTGCAGGGAGGAGGGATCCTCCAGCCGGACGGCGAACTCCACGCCGTCGAGCACAAGGGGGGAGACCAGGGGGCGCCAGGGGTCGCTGGGCAGCAGATAGTCCCAGGTCTTCGGCGCCACGCGCTGCAAGGTCTCCGTCTGGGTGTCCAGGGTTTCCTGCCTCTCAAGCTGCTCAGCGTCCTGGGGGACGAGCAGGGTGATCAGGATCAGGGTGGTGGAGAGGCTCATGGTCAGCGGTGTGCCGGGGGCTGGCAGCATAGACCAAGAATACACCGCCATAGCCTCTGATCAGGATTCCCCCAGGGCTTTGAAGGCCCACGGGCGTATTCATTCGGGAGCTTTACCTGTGGGGAACAATGGCTGAACCCTCCCCCTCCTTCCGGGCCCAGGGGCTCTCACCGGGGGGGCTTGACCGCCGGAGTCCCGGGCGTTGTGGGGGCGGGCTCCAGAAATCCTTTCGCTTGCCAGTCCCCCCCGTTCTTCTCCCACCACTTCAACCAGGCGCGGTTGGTGTTGCCCGGGTCGGCCCCCGTCAGTCGGCCCAGGGCCACGCGAATGGCGCGCGTCTCCCGGGCGAAATGCGCCTGGCTCACGCTGAGCACACCTACGTCCAGGACCGTGCCAGAGGTCAGGACGTTTACGACGGGGTCGGCGATGGAGCTGCCCATCGCGACCTCCACGTCGAAGTCTTGGATGTAGGCGAACTGCGTGCCCACAAAAATGTTCGAGTGAGGTGGGCGAGAGGATCCACCCGCGGCGGCACCCGGCTGGGCCACGGCACGCAGGCGCTGGACAAGGGGTTCAACAGCCGCCGGATACCGCATCTGGCCCAGGGCTTCGGCCGCCCTCTGGCGCAGGGTCGGATGGGAGCTCTCCAAGGTATTGACCAGCGGCAGGATGAGGGTTGTATCGTGCGCGGCGCCCAGGGAGAGGGCCGTACTAACTCGCACGTCCGCACTAGGATCCAAAATGGCGTGCAGGATCAGCGAGCGATGCGCCTTGCCCGGGAAGAGCCGTCGAAGAGTCAGAGATGCCAGCCCTCGCCGGGGGGCATCCTTCGATCCCAGCTCTGCGGTCAGGGTTTCGAGGAGTGCGGCTCGATCGCGCAGCCGCGCCAACTCGACCATTCCCAATTCCTGAAGGGCTGGACCGCGAGGGAGGCACCAGAGCAGGAGGGGATTGATCGCCTTTAAGAGGGGCGCGGCCAAGGGCTTGCCGCCGGATTGAACGGGCGGTGGACGGAACCGGGTGGCCTGGGCGCAGACGGCGTCCCGTGCGCTGCGCAGGTCCGGATTGGCAACCAGCAGCTTGTCGAGGACCTTCAGCCCCTCCTCGAGCAGTCCGTGTTGTAGGGCCCACCCCCCTGTCCGCGCTTGGGCGTCGAGGTCGCCGGGTTTCGCCGCTTTCAACCGTTGGGCAAAGCTCAGCTCGACCGCTTTCTCCATCTCGGTGGAGGCGACGAGGCTGTCGGGAATGGCGGCCCACTTGCCGTCCCGGCGCAGCTCCCAGCCCGCATCTGCCGGAGTCCGCCGTGTCAGGCCGCGCAGGACGGCACCGCCGTGGCAGAAGAGGATCCGGTTCTGTGGCCTCTCCACAGTGGAGTCCTGGGCGGACTCCTGAGGCGGCAGGGCGAGGGCGAGCAGTGAGAGGGTGAGCAGCATGTGGCGGGGCCTGGACCCCCATTATCTCCCCGCACGGGCTTTGTTACCAGTCAGCTACCCCGGGCGGGCGTTTCCCTCCCTGCGAGGGCTACGGCAGGCCAGATCCAATCCCCGCGTCAGGCGCGGCTCTTCGAGTAGATGCTCTCCAGGATGCAATCGAGTCCCGGACCCTTGCGGCCGATGCCTATCCCTGCGGGATTCAACTCGAGAATGGGGAACGAGCCTTGCTCGCAGCTTGTGCCCGCTCCACGCACCCACAGGCCGACGCCGCGCTGATCGATGAACTCGCGGGCGCGGACCTCATCGGTGATCGATCCCAGCGGGTCTCCACTGACGTTGCAGCTCGTGATCAACGGCGCACTGAAGTGGTGGCCGCCGAACATCTCGGGCTCGGCCTGTGACTCAAATGCCTTCTCGACGGAGCGCATCAGCTCGCGCAATCTTCCGCCGAGTACGAGGGTCTGATGGGTGCCCTGCCGCACGGCGGCAGTCTCCGTCTCGGCCTCGGCGATCTTGCAGCGGTAGAAGACGTCCGGGACGGCATCAAGTACGGCCGGATCCTGGATGCTCTCGGGTAGGCTTGTGCTGTCGATCATGTCCCAGAAGGACTGCATGCGCCCCACTGCCGTGCCGTAGCTCTTGCCGGGCAGGCGTGCCTTCATCCGGTTGAGACCTGCCGCCCCGGCAGGGGTTGCCGGCGCGAGCAGGGCGTACACCTGTGGCAATTGCACGAGCACGGGCCGGGTGTGCAGCTCGTCGATGACGGCGCCGATTGTCGCGTCTGTATCGAGATCGAGGATATTCATGGTGTGGGGGCCCAGAGCACAGCCGTGCCCATTCAGCCTGGTTCTTGATATTCGGTGATGGTCTGACTCGCCAGGATGATGGTCGGCACGTTCCCTTGCTGAAGCGGATTTAGGGCGCAACCCGAACGCCGAAGTGGGCGTTGCCGATTACGGATGGATGCCGTGGCCACCTGTCGTGACTTTATGGCACCGCATGGGAGAGTCGGACACATCTCCGGCGATTCTTAACTTCACTTGGTTGATTGCGACAGTTCCAGTGGCTCACGGAGTGAAAACTGTCTCGAAGAGGGGGCGGGCCACCAAGGCTCCTGCGCGGTAGGTGGAGCTCCAGCGCCGACCCTGCCGGTCCAGCTCCGGCCCCAGGGCCGCGGGCGAGCCGCAGCTGATCCAGATCTCCTTGGGGCGGCAGCGGCGCAGGAACGCGTCGAGGTGCGGGGATTCGGAGCCGTGGTGGGGCAGGAGAACGAGGTCATAGGGGCCTTCAAGGATGCCTGGCTCCAGGAGTCCGGCTAGGCCGTCCTGTTCGGCGTCGCCCGTGAGCAGCCCGCGCCAGCTGCCCCAGCGTATCTCCAAGCAGCGCGAGCCTTCGTTTCCGGGAACATCCGAACCGCGCAGAAGGAACAGCTCCAGCTGGCCTCGGGTGGGTAGCTGAACGCGGCCCCGTTTAATGTCGATGGGCTGGCCCTCCCAACCCGGCGTGCCCTCCAGGGCCCCGGCGGCCACCCGGGGCGGCCAGCGCTCAAGGATCCAGGGCAGGGCCGAGGAGTGGTCCCGGTCGCGGTGACTGACCACCACGGACAGGTCGCGGGTCTGCCAACGGCGCAGCTGCTCACCCACGCACGTGGCGACGCCCACCCGGTCCTTGGAGCCCGCATCGAAGAGCCACACGTCCTCGCCGGGCACCCGCAACAGGGCGGCTGTGCCATGCCCCACGTCGAGCACGACCAGCTCCGCCCCGGTGTCCGGGCCGGCTTGCGAGGGCCGCACAAGAAATCCACCGAGCACCAAGGCGAGCCCCAGGACCAGCCCCTTCCGCCTTCCTCCCCTTCGGAACCTCGTCATCCCCAGGAACGCGAGGCCCGTGAGCAGCACGATGCACGGCCAGGGACGCTCGGGCAGAGGCCAGGGAGTGGCGGGCAGTTGATCGCACGCCTCGAGCAGGGCGATCAGCGCCCGCCCCGGAAGATGGACGACCTTCAGGGGCAGGATTCCCGGTGCGCAGGCGTGCAGCCAACCGGTGGCCAGGAGTCCCATCAAGGGCAGCATGGCCAGGGGGGTGGCCACGATTCCCACCGGGGCGATCTGTCCGAAGTGCGCCCAGATCACGGGCAGGGTCGCCACCACGGCCAGCATGGAACTTGCCACACCCAACCAGATTCCATCCAGTACGCGTTGGGCCGGGATGCACCACCAGGGAGAGCGGGCGCGCCCAAGAGTATCGGTGTCTTTCACTCGCACGGGACAGGTTGCGCCGAGGGCGGGGAGCCCAATGATCAAGGCCAGGGTTGCCAGATAGGACAGCTGCAGTCCCAGGTGAGCGATGGACTGGGGCGAGATCAGGAGTTCCAGACACAAGGCCAACCCCCAGAGGGAAAGGCCATCCACGCGGCGACCGCGGTGTTGCACCTCGCCGGGGGCAGCCGCCGCGGGAAGACACGTGGCCACCGCCGCGAGGGCCAGGGCGATAGCGGCACGCCAGATGGGGGCTCCACCACCAGCCAGGGGGACCAGGGCCAGCAGCAGCAGGGCGCGCAGGGGATCGGGCCCCAGCCACGGTTGCGGCCGGCGCTGGTGTTCGCCGGCACGTCCGGTTATCTGTGCCAGAGCCCGAGCCAAAGCCCGAGCCAGCCAGTCGCCCAATGGCCAGATGATCCACCAGGCTAGGAGGCTCACGTGCAGCCCGGAGAGAGCCAGCAGGTGGCGCGTGCCGGTGCGCGTGAACAGATCCCGCGTGGAGGCGGAGAGCCCGCTGCGCTCACCTACGATCAAAGCCGGCAGCAGACCGCGAGCGGAGTCCGCGGGATCGAGGCTGTCCTCCGTCGCGAGGAGCCGCACGAGAATGCTCTGGCGCAGGAGAGCGAGCGAGGCGGAACCGGGGAGCTCGATCTTGGGGACCGCAGGTGCCGTGCGTGCCAGCTCGTCCACCCTTAGGGCTACGCTGACGATTGGCGCTTCGGTGCCGGGCAAGGCGGCGCCCCGCAAGGCCGACCCCGGTCCGAGCAGGCGTACGCGCTCACCGCTCGACACGGAATTCAGCAGGCACTCCAAGCGGTCCCCGGGGTGGCCCAGGTTGCCACGCTGGGACTGCCCCGGGAGAGGGCGCACTCGGTCGCTGGACACCCAGCGTCCGCTCGCCCCGACTCCTTTTTTGTTGCGTGCTGTGGTCGGAGTGAAAGGATTTGAACCTTCGACCCCCTGCTCCCAAAGCAGGTGCGCTACCAGGCTGCGCCACACTCCGGTGGTAGGACAGGACAGACCTGAGCTACCGACCCGTGCCTTATAAGCGCTCGGCGCCTCTGAGGGAAGGGCGTGCAGCAGACCACAGCGCAAGCCGGCGCACAAACCGAGGAGCAATAGCCAGCCCGGCCCGAGGCTGCCCCGCGGGGCACGGTATGCGTGGGCGGCCCCCAGCGAGAGCGCCAGGAGGCTGGCGACCCGGATGCCGGGGGAGGCCGTCCAACCAGCCACCGACCCCGATGCCAAGGCGAGAGCGGCCTGGAAGAAGGGTCGCCCCGGTGGAGTATGTTTGATCGCCGTCACGCCCAACAGACGATGGAGGGGGTGCTGGGGTGACAGGTCTGGGCCCCGTGTCTTCTTCTCGGGCACTGGGCTAGGATGGACCTCATGAGTTCTCCGTCCGCAGTCTTCCCCGGCACCTTTGACCCCTTCACCCTGGGGCACCTGGACCTGGTGCGCCGCGCTCGCGACCTGTTCCCGGACCTCATCGTCGCCGTGGCGCAGCACCCCACCAAGGACGAGATGTTCAGCGTCCCCGAGCGCGTGGCTCTGATCGAGGAGAGCCTGGCCGGCATGGGCGGTGTGCGTGTGACCACCTTTGAGGGGCTCGTGGTCGAGGGCTGCCGCAACCTCGGGGCCTCGGTGCTCCTGCGTGGCCTGCGCGGCTCGGGCGATCTGGAATACGAGCGGCCCATGGCCCTCAGCAACCGTGCCATGGCTCCCGAAGTGGAGACGGTCTTCCTCCTGCCCTCCTCCGAGACCGCCCACATCAGCAGTACCCTGGTGCGGCAGATCGCCCGCCTGGGCGGAGATGCATCGGCCTTTGTCCCCGGGCCCGTCCTGAACGCCCTCCAACACCGCTTCCCTGAATCCAAGAGCCATGACTGACCCCGGTGGGGGACGGCGCCCCGTCCAAACCGATTCCGCTCCGGCAGCCATCGGCGCCTACTCCCAGGCCATCATCGCCGGCGACCTCGTGCACTGCTCGGGGCAGGTGGCGCTGGATCCCGTGAGCGCAGAGATGGTGGGGGAGACCGCCGTGGAGCAGGCCGAGCAGGTGCTGGCCAACCTGAGGGCGGTGCTCGAAGCGGCCGGCGCGTCCATGGGTCAGGTCCTGAAGTGCAACGTGTACTTGACCAACCTCGACGACTTCGCGGCCGTCAACGAGGTGTACGCCCGTGCCTTCGAGGGTGGAGTTCCCCCGGCTCGAGCCTGTGTGGAAGTCTCACGCCTGCCCAAGGGTGCGCTTGTCGAAATGGACTGCGTAGCCACCCTAGAGCCTTGATCTGCTCATCCTCGTCCAGCGCACTATCTGTCTATGGGGCCGTCGCCCTGCTGGTGGCTTGTGGCGGGGCCGATCCATCCCCCGTTGGCGCGGACGGGGCGGCCTCCACCAGTCTTGCCTCTACGCTGGGCACCCTGCACCCCCTGGCATTTGACTTGCAGACCCCGTTCGTGGGGGAGGCGATCGCTACCCGAGCGCCCCGTCGCGTGGGGGACTACGGTGCCTTCGACGTCCTGGCCACGGACATGGACCTCGATGGGGACACCGACGTGCTCATCAACTGGCACCTGGGCGATCTGGAGTTGTTCGAGAACAACCCGCCAGCTCTGAACGTCGTGAACGCGCCAAATGCGGACCGCTCGGGCCTGACGTTGCAGCCTGGGGTGGCTTCCATGGGGGCGCCGTGGGAGGCGGACCTCGTCGAGAGGGCGTCCTCTCTGGGGCCGGGGGTGCACGTGTGGTGCGAGGGACGTATGAGCTGGTCGCTGTACCTGGTGGCTCCCGAGGACGGCGAGCCCATACGGCTTGAGGTCACGTGCAATGAGGAGATCAAGGCCGAGGGGCTGCTCAAGGGCGAGTCCCTGGCCGAGGACAGGGAGCACCTGTCCCTTCGCATGCGGGCGAATGACCCACCGCGGCGACTGAAACTGTCCCACGACTACCCCAGCGCCGGAATGAAGATCGAGCAGCGCGCTTCTCTCGGTCCAGCCCTGCCCTACTGGGTGGGACCCGAGTCCACCGCCTTTCCGGGTCCGACCTTGGAGCTGCGCAAGAGTGATCCCCATGGGATGGCCTGGGTACAGATGTTCGGGTCGGCCGAACCGGATCTGGTGGTGGGGCGCGGGGGCAACCGCGGCACCCTCGCGAAGCCGGACAGTCCCAAGTCGAATCGGGTCTTCACTTTCAGCGGCGATGGCACCCGGTACACGCAGATGGATACGGCGAAGTTGCCCATGGACTTCGCGCGTAGCCGCGGACTGGAGTGGGTGGACGTCGACAACGACGGCCGCCTGGAGCTGTCGCTGTCCAACAAGTACTCGCCCAATGGCCTGTGGGTGGCCAGCGGTGATCTGGCTGAGGAGGGCGGGCATTTTGAGAATCGCGCGCGTCGGCGCGCTCTCAGCACGTGGGAAGGCCAGGCCTCCGCGTGGTTCGATCTGGACGGGGATGGCTGGCAGGATCAGGTTGTCATCGTGCGCAAGCAGTTGATCCTCCTGCGCAACCCCGGAACCGGCCGCTTCACGTCGGAGCCCGCCGGGCCTCTGGGGTTGAAGTTGCCTGGGGCCTACAAGCTGCGCCAGGAGGGATTCGACAAGACGACCCTGAACGTCTTCGACGTGGACGCCGATGGCGAACTTGACCTGTGGGTGAGCAGCATCGGTGAGAGGAGGTTCCACCGCGTGTTTCTGCGACGCGGAGAGCTGTTCGAGGATGCCACGAACCGGCTCGGGCTGGTGGAGTTGATGGGTACGGAAGCCGTCGTGCCGGTGGACGTGGACAATGACGGGTTCGTGGACGTGGTGGCCTTGGGCCGCAAGCCCCAGGTCCTTCGCAATCGCGGCGGGCAGCGCTTCGATCCTGTCTCCCTGACCGATCTGCTGCCCACTCTGCCCGCAGGCATTGAACCCAAGGACCAGGTCAACGGGGCCACTGCCGCGGACGTGGATGGTGATGGACGCAGCGACCTGATTCTCGTGGCCCAGGAGCGCTACGTGGCTTTCAACCGTAGCGAGCATGGCAACCACTGCTTGCTGGTTCACCTGACACAGGTGGGGGAAGAGGGCGCCTTCGAGCCCATCGGGACGCTCGTGCGCGTCACCCGCGACGATGGATTCGTCCGTGTGGCGCGCTACGGATCGGAGCGGCGCTCCTTCGTTTCTCAGACCCTCGGACCCCTGCGCTTCGGTATCGCAGCCGGAACAAGGGTCACCGCCGTGGAGGTGCGCTGGCCCGGAGAGAGTGAATGGAAACCCGCGGATTTGCCCGAGGGTTGGGTGCTGCGCCTACAACGCTGATCTGTGCCGCTTGGGGAGGGTTTTGGGTTCGTTGCATTGCAGGGTCCTAGGTCTGCATTGAGCGCCGATCATTGCTGAATCCTAGGTTCCCTTTGGAAAGCAATGCGTGGACCGGCGCATCGCATTCCTTATGATCCTCAATGTCCAGAGCGTTAGCCGTCATTACGAAGACGCATTGGCGAACGCCACGCCGGAACGCTCGAACCTCCAACAATGTCGACCGCACACATCAACTATAGGAAGGGTGGGAAGAACCCCGGGGCGGTGCTCTGGATCCTCGGATCCTTGGTGCTGCTCTTGGCTGTCGGGTCGCCGGTCTGTCCCGCGAGTGTCTTCGGTATCCACGCCGACCGGCAGCAACACCTTTCGAACGCTGAGTTCCGGGCGGGACTGTCGGGTTGGAGCACCTACGGTACCGGGGCCAACTTTGAAGCCGGCAAGGCCCCGGATGGCCGGGCATCTGCCGTGGTCCAATCACGCGCTGCGACGCAATCGTCGGGGATCTCCCAGCGATTCAGCGTAGGCCGTCCGGGGGATACGTTTGCCGAGCTGCCCCAGCCTGGTCAACCCGGGCAAGCCCTTGAGGGCATGGTGCGCGTCTGGCTCAGCGCTCACGTGGGCGCGGGTGAGGTGCGCGTCCTGCTCAAGAGTCATGGACCCGGTGGGGCCCTGGTCATTGCCAAGGACATCCTCCCCACGGCCCAGGCGGCCAAGGGTCGCTGGATCACCCTAAGGTCGCGCCCCCTGGGCAGCAGCGATGGGCGCTTGCAATGGGACAGTGATGAGGTGGAGCTGGCCGTCGAGGTGGCTGCTCCGGGTCGCGTGTGGGTGGATGGCGCCCTGTGTGGGGCGCGCTACTCGGCGTCCTTCGCCCTCGGGAACGGGAGCTTTGAACAACGCGGCTCCGTGCCTGTGGCTTGGGATACGCAGGGGACCGTTGCGACACAGGGAGCCGTACCCGGGACGGCGCCCTACTATGGAGACAAGCTGCTCATGCTGGAGGGGGTGAGCGCGGTGAGCCAGTCCATCGCCCTTGGCCTTCGACCGGACGCACCGGCTTTCGGAGATCGCCCCGAGGCCGGGGTGTGGATCCAGGCTCTGGGAGATCTACCCTTGCCTTCCGTGCCGGACCCGGACACCTGGATCGAGCTCGTACTCCGGGGGCAGTCACTGGGCTCGGGCGTTCAGGAGCTGGCACGAGTGCGCCACTACCCCGTGGCCAGTCAGGCCGGGCGTTGGATCTATCTGGAGACCCAGTCTCTCCAGCCTCTGCTCTCCCACGCCAACCTCGACTGGAGCGTGACCAAGAACTTCCCGGGCAAGATGGCCCTGGACTTTGCTCAGGTGGGTCAGAACCTGGCGGTGGACGGCAATCCACGTCGCCTGGCCACTGCGGGCTACGTGGCCTGGTTCCGCTCACCGCTCTCTGACCTGAGTACGGCCACGCCTACGGACCCGCGCGCCATCTGGGGCAACTGGGCCTGGACCGCGCCACCCTACGGCGATCCGGGCAACAACACCCTGGCCCACAATCCCGACTGCGCCACCAGTCCGGCCTGCTTCCGCACAACAGGACGCCGGGACGGTGCCGTGGGAATCATGGACGGTCCGGGATTCCTGCCCCTCGCCGGCGCCTACGACTCCCGCGACGCGGACGTGGTTCAGTTGCACGTGGACCAGGCGCGGGCCATCGGGCTGCACTCATTCGTCTTCGACTGGATGGGGGAGGCTCTGAATCAGCAGGCCGCCCTGCCGGGCGAGGAGAGCCCCAACGCCGGGGCCCTCGAGGCGCTCTTCACCGCGGCCGAAGCGGAAGACGGTGACTTCAAGCTGGGCCTCATGATGGAGCCTAAGGTGCACATGCTGGGCTGGGTCCAGGGTCAGCCGACCTTCGAAGACCGCAAGCAGGGCATCGCCGCAGACCTGATCTGGTATCTGAATCGCTACGGCCCGCGGCGCGCCCTCTGGAGGCGCGAGGGCCGGCCCGTGGTCTTCATCTTTGAGCCGGGGATTTGCATGCCTGGTGGGCCGTGCATGCAGGACTCCGACTGGCAAGACATTGCGGCCTGGGTCACGGGCGCCACGGGCGAGGTACCCGAGTTCATCGCAGGGCAGCCGCCAGCGGCCTCTTCCCAGTCTTTCGCCGGCGCCTTGCGCTGGCGGCTCGTGGGACCTGAGGTCCTGCGCTTTCAGAGCTACGCGAACTTCCTGGCTGGAATCGAGCAGGCGGTCGGTGTGGCGGAGGTCGAGGACTTTGCTCGATCAGTCGACCGCGAGGCGACGGACTGGGCAGCCCTGGATCCCGCGCGGTTCTCTGTGGCCATGGCTTGGCCCGGCTTTGACGACAGCGGTGTGGCCGGGTGGGGGTCGCCCAATGGGCTGGGCTCCGACGGGCTGCCATTAGGCGTGAGGGTGAACGTCTCCGGTGGGTGGGGCCTTAGCGGAGGAGGATTCCTCGCCGCCACGGGCCGAGCCATCGAACACAGCGAGTCCGACTGGTTGCACCTGGCCACCTGGAATGACTGGAATGAGAGTACGGCTCTGGAGGCCTCCTACTCGCCCGCCTATGCGGATGCCGTGCGCTTGGGCGTTCCGGCGCCCGCCGCGGCCCAGAGGGATGCATTCTCCCGTCTGCGCAGAACCCGCGCCGTCGTGAGGAGCTGGCTGCGCACCGGGGCGTGGAGTCCCGAGCAGGGCGACGCGCTAGAGGCCGTCACCCGCACCTATCTGGCGCGGACCTTCGCCGGTACCGCCGTGGCTTACGATTGAAACCGGATCGGCGGCACCCTGCTGCCGACGCCTTGAGTTCAGGGAGCCCTTTGGGCGACCCTTGGCTCAACTCAACCGGGACGCCGCAGCGAGGAACTCAGCAGTGCGCGTCGCACAGCGCTCCCAGGTGAACGCGCTGGCGCGTGCGAGTCCCAAGCGGATCTGCTCCGTCCGCTGCTCCGCATCGAAGAGCGTCCGATCCAGTGCAGCGCTGAACATGTCGGAGTCATCGGGGCTACAGGTCGGCCAGGCATCGCCAACGATCTCTGGAAGGCAGGCGCAGTTGGAACTCACGCCCGGAACCCCTGAGGCCATGGCCTCCAGAATGGGCAACCCGAACCCTTCGTAGCGTGAAGGGAAGAGCAGGGCCTCCGCGGCTGCCAGGACCAGAGGGACCGCCGGGGCATCAAGGCTGTCGACCCAGAGGACCTGATCGCTCAAGCAAAGCTCATCACAACGCCGCTTGAGCTGCGCGGAATGGTCTTTGCTTCCTCCTCCGATGAAGACCAGATGTACACCCTCTTTCCTCGCCCGCGATCGAGCGAAGCTCTCGATGGCCAGCTCTAGGTTCTTGTGGGGGAAGAAGCTCCCGAGCTGCAACAGGAAGGGCGCTTTGATACCCGCACCTGCTAAGGCAGCTTCACACTCGGCCCCATCTCGCGGTCTGAATCTCTTGTGGTCCACGCCGTGATGGATGACCTCGATGTGGGGGGCAGAGAGATCTGGAACGTGGTGCAGGAGGCGGTCGCGGCCATATTCCGAAATGCAGAGGATCCGATCCGCGCGCCGTATGGTCTTCACTCTCCTTCCGCTCTCCTCCGGTGCTGCCCCATCCAGATCAAAGCTGCGCAGGTCGTGCAGGGTGAAGCTGCGCACGGTCCTGTTGCCCCTCGGGAGGTGGGTACCCATCCCGTGATAGACGTCGAGGTCCCCGAGAGGAACCTTGAGGGGGTCGAGGATCCAGCGCCGCTCCGCGCCCGGGAGCAGAGCGGCTAGAGCCTCCTTCCTGAGCCAGCGCTCGTTGCGCAGGAACAGGATGGGATCGACCCACGGGGCCGCGATCTCCAGGGCCGGTAGCAGGGCCCTGATGTAACTCGCGATCCCACGGCTGCGATGGCTCGTCGCGCTAGTCACGTCGAAGCCGACGCGCAGCGGTTTGGGTGTGGGAGAGTCCATCGCGGGAGAGGGCATCGAGGGCTGGACCTGCGCAATCGGCGCGGGGTTCGCCCCGAGCCTAATGGTCCGCTCGGACGTCCTCCATCGCCATGGGAGATCCCAGCGCCCTTGGGGTGTGCGGAATCGCACATCGGGTGTGCGGAATCGCACATCCTACCGCCAGGCGGCACTTCAGGCCCCCTCAGCGGGGGTACGGCGTGGCACGGAAGTTGATAAAGAGGGGCCGGATCGAGTGGCCCCGGACCTGGCAGTGACAGGGCCACCCGTATCCTACAGCGAAATACCTCCGACTTCTGCGGGCAGCGGGGTGGGAGGGCACTCGCGTCCGGGCGGGAGCGTGGTCATGCGCTGCCGCCCGGTCTTTTTCCCGGCCCTCCGGCGGCGTACCCTCCTCTCATGCAGACTCTCCTGTGTGTGGGTGCGGGTGGCTTCCTGGGAGCCATCTCCCGCTACGGCCTGTCCCAGTGGCTGCGAGCGGCCCTGGGGGGCAGCTACCCGCTGGGCACCCTAGCGGTCAACGTCCTTGGCTGCTTGGGGATCGGGGCGCTCCTGGGGCTCTCCCAGGACCACCCCGGCCTCTCTGAGAACACGCGCCTGTTCCTCGTCGTGGGTCTCCTGGGCTCGTTCACCACCTTCTCCACCTTCGGGCACGAGACCCTGCGCCTGTTTGGCGAGGACCAGCTCGGGCGCGCCCTGCTCAACGTGGGACTGAACCTCGTTCTGGGCTTGGGCGCCGTATGGCTGGGCGCCCTGTGGGCCCAAGGGGCGAACTAGGAACCGGCGGGATGCGAGCGGACATGGGCCCCGGGCGCGGTCGCAAAATGAATGAGGCGCAGCATGTGGGAAACACACTGCGCCTCTGAGGCAATCCTCCGAACGGCGGGGTGCCTGCCAGCGCCCACGCGTTCACCTGGTTCTACGCAGGCCTCCTCAAAAAGTTACCGGCAACTTTGTAAAAACCCATGGATCCGTGTGGCCCAGGGCACCCTTGATGGGGGCATTCGGACCTGTGCGTATGCTCTAGGTATCCAGGTGGCACGTGCGCTGCTGGTCGCCCGATCCGGAGCCTTGCAGTATTGGGACCTCGACGCTGCAACGGTCGCCCGACACCTGATCCCGTTCGGGGCAGCGCGGATGGAACGTGCACCCTGAGGGGGGATCGAGGGGGGAGGGCACATCTCCGCGGAGTACGATGCGCTGGCGCACGCTCTCCACTTCGGGGTCCACGTGGGGGACGGCAGAGAGCAGGGAGCGCGTGTAGGGGTGGGAGGGGTTAGCGAACAGAGTGTCCCTGTCGGCGACCTCTACCACACGACCCAAGTACATGACCGCCACGCGATGGCAGATGTGGCGCACCACCGCCAGGTCGTGGGCGATGAAGAGGTAGGCGAGATTGAACTGCTGCTGAAGTTCACCCAACAGGTTGATGACCTGGGCCTGGATGGACACGTCCAGGGCGGAGACGGGCTCGTCGCAGATGATGACCTCGGGCTCCAGAGCCAGAGCGCGGGCGATGCCGATGCGCTGCCGCTGCCCCCCGGAGAATTCGTGCGGGTAGCGGTAGAGGTGACGCGGATTGAGGCCTACGGCCTCCAGAAGCTGCATCGAACGCAGGCGCCGGTCGCGGGGCTTGCCCAGCTTGTGGATGGCCATGGGCTCGGTGAGGATCGAGCCCACGGTCTGGCGCGGGTCCAAGGACGCGAAGGGATCCTGGAAGATCATCTGGATCTTGCGCCGATAGGGGGCCCAACCTCTTGGACTCAGCGAGCCGAGGTCGTTGCCATTGAATCGAATGGTGCCCGCGGTGGGGGGGTAGAGCCCGACGATGGTGCGCGCGCAGGTGGACTTGCCGCAGCCGGACTCACCCACCAAGCCAAGCGTCTGCCCAGGGTGCAGGTCAAACGACACGCCATCCACGGCTTTGAGCCACTCTTGGCCAGCTCCGCGCCAACCGCTTTTTCCCATGGGGAAATACTTGCACAGGTCGCGTACCTCGAGGATGGCGCCGCTCATTGGTGCGACTCCCCGGGTAGATTCTGGGTCTCGAAGCAGGCGCTGCTGCGGGTGTCTTGGGAGTCAATGCGGTCGAGCGCCGGCTGGTCCAGCTCGCACGTGGGCTTCGCGAAGCTGCAGCGCGGAGCGAAGGAGCAGCCGGGGGGCAACGCCGCCAGGTCGGGGGGCTGGCCGGGGATGGAGTCCAGGGCCACGTCGGGGTCGCCCGTCAGGCGCGGCACACTCTGCAGCAGACCGCGCGTGTAGGGGTGACGGGGGTCCTTGAAGAGCGAGCCGATGGGCCCCGTCTCCACCAGGCGCCCGGCGTACATCACGTGCACCCGATCGGCCATGCCCGCCACCACCCCCAGGTCGTGGGTGACCAGGATGATGGCCGTGCCCCGGCGCTCTTGAAGATCCTTCATCAGCTCCAGGATCTGGGCTTGGATGGTCACGTCGAGAGCCGTGGTGGGCTCGTCCGCCAGGAGCAGCTTGGGCTCACACAGCAGGCCCATGGCGATCATGACCCGTTGGCGCATGCCACCTGACAGCTCGTGGGGGTATTGCTCTAGGCGACGCTCGGGTTCGGGAATACCGACCTCGTCCAGGCCTTTGGCTGCGGCCCGGCGCGCTTCGGCGCGGGTCATGTTGCGGTGCAGCTCGAGCACCTCGGTCAGCTGGCGCTCGACGGTCAGGAGCGGATTGAGGGAGGTCATGGGGTCCTGGAAGATCATCGCGACCTCATTGCCACGCACGCCGCGCAGTTGGGCGTCGCTCATCTGCACCAGATCGCGGCCCTCCAAGAGCACGTGACCGGCCTCAACGACCCCCGGGGGCGAGGGCACCAGGCCCATGATGCCCAGGTTGGTCACGGACTTGCCCGAGCCAGATTCGCCGACCAAGCCAAGAGTCTCGCCCGCGTCCAGGCTGAAGCTGACGCCATCTACGGCTCGCACGGTTCCGTGGTGGGTCTCAAAGCGTACGCGCAGGTCGTTCACGTCCAGGAGAGCCATCAGTCCTTGCCTCGCATGCGGGGGTCCAGCGCGTCGCGCAGGCCATCCCCAAGGATGTTCAGTGCCAAGAGGGCGGAGCCCATGGCCATAGCCAGGAAGACCACCATCCACCAGAAGAGCCTCAACGGATTGATGGCCGAGGTGGCCTCCACCGCGATCGTTCCCCAGGAGACCTTGGGCGGTTCGATGCCCAGCCCCAGGAAGGAGAGGAAGGCCTCGAAGAGCATGACCGAGGGGATCGTCAGGGTCAGGTAGACCACGACGATGGAGAGCACGTTGGGCACGATGTGCTGAAACAGGATGCGCGCGGTGGAAGCGCCCAATACCCGCGAGGCCTCGATGAACTCGGAGTTCTTGAGAGATAGGACCTGACCGCGCACCACGCGCGCCATGGTCAGCCAGTAGATGGCGCCGATGACCAGATAGAAGACCTTCTCGCGATCGAGTCCCAGTTTCTCTTCGAGCAGCATGCGGTAGTCGCCAATGAGCGTGATCAGGAAGATCACCACGAAGATGAAGGGGATGGAATAGAGCACGTCCACCACGCGCATCATCAGGTTGTCCACGCGGCCGCCGGCCAATCCGGAGAAGGCCCCGTACACGACGCCGATCAGGAGGCTGCAAAAAGTAGCCGCAAGGGCCACCAGGATCGAGGTGCGACTGCCCCAGACCAGGCGCGAGAGGAGGTCGCGTCCCAGGTGGTCGGTGCCCAACCAGTGCCCTGTTTGCCAACGTCCGAAGATCCCCACTCGCGCGTGCACCAGGGTCTGGTCGAGGGCGGACAGCTCCCAGTACGAATCCTGGATGTTGCGTTCGGTGATGCCGTCCCCGATGGCCACGTCGGCCATGTATTCCCCGTCGCCCCAGACGAGGGCCGGGGCCTGGGCGCCTGACGCCGTGTTCACAGCCACCGGCGAGCGCAGGGGCAGGAGCGGCGCCAGGAGGGACATCAGAGCGAACAGGCCCAAGAAGCGCAGGGACCACCATGCCGGCTTGTTGACCTTGAGTCGGCGCAAGGAGTCGTTCCAGAGGCTCTCGCCCTTGCTGGCTTTGGCCTCGGCCAGGAGGCGCTCCATGTCGCCGCCGCCAAGATCCCAGCGCTTGTCCGCGTTCTCTTTCATCGTGGAAGAGCTCACCCGTCCTCCAGGGAGATGCGCGGGTCGAGCAGGGTGTAGATCAGGTCCACGACCAGGTTCAGGCTGTAGACCAGCACCGTGTAGAGGATGGTCACTCCCATGGCCAGGGTGTAGTCCCGGTTGATGGCGCTGTTGACGAAGTGCGAGCCCGTTCCGGGGATGAAGAAGATGCGCTCGATGACGAGGCTGCCGGTCAGGATGCCGGCTGTCGCCGGACCCAGATAGCTGACCACGGGCAGCAGCCCGCCCTTCAAGGCGTGGCGCATGACGACCGTGCGCGGACTGAGTCCCTTGGCGTGGGCCGTGCGGATGTGCTCTTGCGAGAGGGCCTCCAGCATGCCCGTGCGGGTCAGCCGCGAGATGTAGGCGGCAAACACCAGCCCCAGGCAGAAGCCCGGCAGGATCATGGTGCGGATGGAGCCCCAGCCCGCCACCGGGAATAGGGGTATCAGGAACACGAAGCAGACGATCAGAAACCCGGCAATGACGAAGTTTGGTAGGGCGATGCCTCCCGTGGCCGCTAGGCGCATGGCTAGATCGAGCCCGCTGCCCCGGCGCAGTGCCGATGCGATTCCGGTGGAGATGCCCAGCGCCAGAGCCCACATCATGGCCACGATCCCGAGCAACGCAGAGATGGGCAGGGACTGGCCGATGATGTCATTGACGGTGTAGTCCCTGTAGCGGAAGGAGGGGCCGAAGTCCCCGGCCAGGACGCCACCGAATTTCTTCTCCCCGCTCCGCTCGCCCTCTCCGAACAGGCCGCGTTCGTCCAGGTTCAAGGGTCCCACGTAGTGCAGGAACTGCTTCCACATGGGCCAATCCAGGTGGTACTTCTTCTTGAGGTTCTGTTCGATGGCCGGCTCCACGTTGCGATCCTGATCAAAGGGGCCGCCCTTGACCGAACGCATGAGCACGAACGAGACGCTCATCACCACGAACATCGTGATGGCGAACCAGAGCAGACGTCTCAGGAGAAAGCGTGTCACCTCTGGGCCCTCCGGCGCATCTCTGCGGGCGAGTACATGCCGGCCGCCGGACCGTGGGGGTCTACCAGGTTCTTGCCGTGCGTGTAGGTAGCGCGCTTGGCCGCCAGCTCATCGTCATCCATCCAGTACCAGTGCTTGGGAAAGTGCTCGTCCTGGATGTTCTCGTAGTAGCCACCCAGTCGCGGGGCCACCACGTTCTGGGTCACGTAGAAGTAGATGGGCAGGATGGGCAGCTCTTTCATGAGCAGCTCTTCTGCTTGACGGAGCTGCTCCAGTCGCGTCACCGGATCCACCGTGGCCGCGGCGGCGGAGATGAGCCGGTCGTATTCGGGGTGGCCCCAACCCGTCTTGTTGTTCTCGCCGCCCGTTACGAACATGTCGCTGAAGGTGTTGGGGTCCACGTAGTCGCCGATCCAGGCCGCGCGCGAGACATCGAAGCGCAGGGTGTTCTGGGTGTCGAGGTAGACCTTCCACTCCTCGTTGCGCAGCTTGGCGCGGATGCCCAGGTCCCGCTGCCAGGCGAGGGCGATTACCTGGGCGATCTGCGCATGGGCCTCGGAGGTGTTGTAGTGGATCTCGATGGCGGGGAACCCCTCGCCCCCGGGGAAGCCCGCCTCGACCATGAGGGCCCGCGCGCGCTCGGTGTCCTCCTTGCGGCACTCGGCACTCGTGTAGCCGGGCATGCCAGGCGGAACCAGGCCGTAGGCGGGGACCTGGCCCATTTTCATGATGTCCACGGCGATCTGGGCGCGCGGGATGGTCAGGGACAGGGCCTCGCGGACCCGCACGTCGTCGTAGGGAGGCTTGGTGGTGTTGACCCGATAGAAGTAGGTGCCCAGGTAGGGGACCGGCGTGAAGTCCTCACGCTCCATCATCTCCCGCACCACGTTGGTGTTGACTCTATCGATGAGGTCGGCGCCACCCGTTAGGTAGACGTTGAGCATGGTGGCGTCTTGTTCGATGGCCAGCACGTCGATGGTTCCGAGGGCCACGTTGTCTGCGTCCCAGTAGGTCTCGTTCTTGACCAGACGGATGCGGTCGTTCACCCGTCGGTGCAGGACTCGGTAGGGACCGTTGGTGACGATATTCTCCGGGCGCAGCCAACGGATCTCCCAGGAGTCGGGCCAGCGTTCCTGGGCGGATTCGATGTTGCGACGGCTGACGGGGAACAACGGGTAGAAACCCACCAGGTCCACGAAAAATGGAGTGGGGGCCTCGAGTTCGATTACCAGGGTGCCCGGCCCCTCGGTGTGGATGCCTACCGTTGAGAAGTCATTGATGGGGGCGCCATCTGCGTCGACCTCCTTGGTGTAGGCCCGTGCGCCGCGCACGTACCAGAGTTGGTAGGCGTAGTAGGCCGCGGTGCGCGGGTTGAGGAAGCGCTCGAAGGTATAGAGGAAATCCTCGGAGGTGACTGGGTGCCCGTCACTCCAGCGCGCGTCTTCGCGCATGTGGAAGGTGTAGGTGAGGCCGTCCTCGGAGACCTCCCAGCTCTCGGCCATGCCCGGCTCGGGAGCGAGGGTGAGCGGATCCTTGACAACGAGGCCCTCGAAGATGGCTCTCAGGACGCGCCCCTCGGGGACCCCTGTGACCGTGGCCGGGTCGAGGGTGGAGACCTCGGTGCCGTTGTTGAAGGTGAAGTCGGCCGGCTCGAGGCGGGCTCCGCTCGCCAAATAGAGCAGCCCACCGAAGAGTCCGATGACGAGGACGGCGGCTAGGCCCTGACGCCTTTGGCGCGCACCGTACGGGGTCGGCATCAATGCAGACTACTGAGCGGGTGGGTCCCCCGCAAGACAGGTCCTCGGGGGCGGTGTGAGCTTGACGATCCTTCACCTTCTCCGAACAATGGTCGCCCGCTACCGGGTGTAACCAGGCTGCCCACGGACCCTAATTACACTTGTCCCGCCCCGTGGACCCCTTTTCCCAACGCACCCATGATCTGTTTCCCGATCCGCCCCACGCGCGCCCTCTTCAGCCTCGGTTCACTGGCCGTTCTGCTGGCATTCGCCTCCTGCGGCGGTGGCTCTGAGCCTGAGGAAGCACCGCAGCCTGATGAGGTCGCGGCGCCCGATGATCCCATCACCCAACCGGAGCCCGTTGCGGACGCTATCGTCGAGGACACCGTTGTCGAGGACACCGTCGTCGAGGACACCGTCGTCGAGGTGGCCGGGCCCGGTGAGGCGGCTTCGGACGTCTTTCACCCGGATCGCGACAAGGACGCTGAGGTTCTCTATGGCGGTCGTGTGATCGTGCATCTGGCCAGCCTGCCCGAGAACATCTGCTACCCGGTCGAGAACTCTGCCGTCACCCGGCGACTCCTCTACGAGGTGCACGAGACGCTTCTTATCCAGGACTGGGAGTGGCACGACTACCGCCCGCGTCTGGCTGCCGACTTCGTGACCGAGGATTTGGTGGTGCTCAATGCGGAGGCTGCCGGTCGTCACGGGGACGGGAGCGGCGCCATCGATGCCAAGGTCAAGCGCCAGGGTGAAGTGGCCGAGGGTCAGTCCGCCCAGAAATTGGTGCGCGCGTACTACGGTCAGGTCACGGACGGAGGCAGCAATTGGATCGTGACTCCCGCTTCGGCGGGCGCTGCCTTGCAGGCGGCGGTCGAGGTTCCCAAGGCGGACGTCGAGAGCATTCAGCGTGGCGCCGTCTTCACCTTCAAGCTCCGAGAGGGTGTGCTCTGGCATCCTTCCCTCGTCTACCCCGAGACCCATCCCGATGCCGTGGCCGCATTGCATGGCCACACGCTGGACGCCGCGGACGTGTTGTTCTCCTGGACGATCTACTCCAACCCCAAGGTCGACTGCGACGAGAAGCGCTTCCAGTTCGAAAAGATCACCCACGGGGAGGTCGTCGATGACCTGACCGTGCGCTTCTTCTACGAGGAGCAGTACGCCTTCGCGAAGGCGACCATCGGGGACTCCCTGACGGTCCTGCCCAGTCACATCTACAACCTGGCCGATCCGGACAATCCCGAGCACGACCCCAGCGCTTCCCTGGAGCAGCAGGGCAAGCACATCAACGAGAATCGCCACAACCAGCTGTGGGTCGGCCTGGGTCCCTACCGGGTGACCCAGTGGACTCAGCAGTACGTGCAGGCCGAGCGCTTCACCGATGAAAACGGCAAGTGTCTGTACTTCGACTGGGACAACGCGGGCTACGTGGATACCATCCGCTGGCGCTACATCGATGACGACGAGACCTCGATGAACGCCCTGCTCAACGGTGAGCTGGACTTCTTCGAGCGCATCAAGTCCGCCGACTACTTCGGCGCGCGCACCGAGGGCGACGACTTCAAGTCGACCCACTACAAGGGCTTCAAGTACCTGGGCACCTACGGCTACACGGGCTGGAACCTGTACAAGCCCCAGCTCAAGGACCTGGCCGTACGCAAGGCCATCTCCATGGCCATGGACTACGAGGCCTATCGGATCTCCAACTACAAGGGTCTGGCGCGTCGCATCACCGGTCCCTTCCCCTACAACTCCTCAGCTTACGACCATGACGTCGCACCCCTGCCCTTCGATCCCGATGGGGCGATCGACCTGCTTGAGGATGCCGAGTGGTACGACCGTGATGGAGATGGCATCCGCGACAAGGACGGCGTGGCTCTGGAGATCGACTTCCTCATGCCGTCGGGCAACGACGCCTCGAAGAACTTCGGCCTGAAGCTGCAGGAGGCACTCGGCGAGCTCGAGATCAAGGTCAACATGGTGCAGATGGAGTGGGCCACCTTCCTGGAGAAGATGAAGACTCGCCAGTTTGATGGCTGCAACCTGGCATGGGTGCCGTCGCTGGAGAGTGACCCTGAGCAGATCTGGCATTCCAAATGGGGCGAGTTCGACGCTCGCGGATCCAACAATGCCGGCGTCATGGATCCCAAGATCGATGAGCTGATCGCGGCGGGTCAGCGCGAGCTCGACTTCGACAAGCGCCAGGCCATCTGGCGCGAGATGCACCGCTACCTCTATGAGAACGTGCACCCGTACCTGTTCATGTACAACGTGCCCCAGAAGTTCGCCCTGAACCGGCGCTTCCGCGGGTTCCAGACCCTGGGCATCGACCCCGGATACGTGATCCGCCGCTGGCACCTGTGGGAGCCGACGGACAAGACCCGCGCGACTCTGAATCGCTAGGTTTCCGTGACGCCTCAGAAGGGGGGCTCTTGGGTGGGGTGGGCCTACCCTTGGGCCCTGCAGCCGTGTATCTTCGGCCCCCCCTTCTCTAACGGGAACGGATCTCCTTCCCCCGCCGATCTGCCGTGCTGGCCTTCATCCTCCGCCGACTGCTCCTAATGATTCCGACCACCCTGGGGGTGGCGGCAGTCGTTTTTGCGATCTACCACCTGGCCCCCGGGGACCCGGCCACGGTCATGATGGGCATGGGCTCGGGCGGACAGATGGCCACGGATTCGGACTCGGCCTCGAAGATCGACGCCTTCCGTATCAAGCACGGGCTCGACCGGAATCCGGTCATCCAGTTCCTCGACTACATCGGCCCCGTCAACCTCTCTCGCGATGGCTGCTCGCTGTTCTCCTCACCCTATGGGGAGCGCAAGGTGGAAGAGGTCGAGCTGCCGGACGGGACCATCGTGCGCGAGGGCAAGCCCCTGCCCATCGAGTATCTGCCCGACACCCCCGAGGGGGAGCGCGGCGAGATGGAGGACCTGCGGCAGGTGCTCCTAGACGACGCTGCGGGGGACTCGGCCTGGTCCAACGCCGTCAGCCGCCTCAAGAAGAAGAATGAGAGCCCTGAAGGCGCCTGCCTGCCCGCCCTGATGACGAGCCTGCAGGAATTGCGCCTGGAGACCGACAGCCGTGGTCCGACGATCGAGCGTGTGGGTGCCGCCTTGGAGACGATCACTGGCCACGAGCCCCAGCTGCACTCGATACGCGTGGAGCAGCTGGGCCAGGGAGCGCGCATCCGCAGCTGGTTCCGCTGGTATTACGAGGAGGGTGGCGGCGGCCGGGTGAAGAACACCGGTGAGAACACCTGGGGTGGGCTGCTCTGTCTGCAGTTGGGCAATGAGATGCAGGCCAACACACCTGTAGCTGCGGAGCTTATGCGCCGCCTCAAGGTGACCGTTCCCCTGTCCCTTGTGGCCGTACTGCTGAGCTACCTCATCGCCCTGCCCCTGGGCATCTTCTCCGTGCGCAATCAGGGCACCAAGATCGACGGTGGCATGACCGTTGTGCTTTTCATCCTGTATTCCATCCCGACCTTCTGGGCCGGGCTGATGCTGATCCTGGTCTTCGGCAAGACGGGCCTGGACCTCTTGCCTGTCCTGGGGCTGCACGACAAGGACGCCGACTCCCTGAGCGGCATCGCTTACGCCTGGGACGTCGTGAAGCACGCGGTGCTACCGGTCCTGACCCTGACCTACGGCAGCCTGGCTTACCTGTCCCGGCAGATGCGAGCCGGGATGCTGGAGGTGATCCGCCAGGACTACATCCGTACCGCGCGTGCCAAGGGCTTGAGCGAGCGGGTCGTCGTGTACAAGCACGCCCTGCGCAACTCGATGATCCCGGTACTGACCCTGCTGGCCTCCATCCTGCCGATCCTTATCGGCGGGTCGATCATCGTCGAGAAGGTCTTCGATATCCCCGGCATGGGCAAGTATGCCTTCGAGGGCCTCTTGCGTCGGGACTTCTACATCGTCATGGCCGTCACCATCTTCGTGGGCATCATGACCCAGGTGGGCATCCTGCTCTCGGACATCACTTACTCCCTCGTGGATCCGCGCATCCGGCATGAGTAAGGCGCCCACCAAGCCCACCGATGGCGCGCTTGAGGCCCAGGTTTACTCTAAGGACTACTGGGATCTGGTCTTCGAACAGCTCAGCAAGCGCACCCTGTTCAAGATTGGCCTCGTAGTCCTGGCGTTCCTTTATGGCTCGGCCATCTACGCGCCGTTCCTGGCCAATGACCGCCCCTTCGTGATCGAGTCGGTGGACCTGCGCGCCTTCCGCAGCGCGTCCGGTTCCCTCTCGGCCGTGACCACGGGCATGGGCAGCCTGATCAAGCAGAGCGACGAGGACTACACCGAGCGCCTGCGCTCCGCGGGGACCCTCGGCAAGGAGGGCGTCCCCCAGGACCGTACCGGTGCTCTGGGGCAGGAGCGGCGGGCGGCAGCCAATCGGCTGGAGACCCTGCGACTGTATCTGCCGGCCGACGGCGAGCCTTCTCCCGCGGCTCCCGATGCCCCAGGACCGCGTGCCGCACTGGATTCCTACGAGAGTCTGGTCACGGATGGCCTGGGGGCCTTCGATGCGGGGGATTCGGAGACGGCGCTGGTCAAGATCACCGAAGCCAAGAAGTTGGCGCGAGGATTCCGGCGCGCCCTGGCCATCTGGGACCCTGCCGACCCCGACTCTACCGGCCTGCGCCTGCTCGGAGCCAAGAGTCATCCCTTGACCGAGGCCCTCTCGGGCAAGGAGGTCTTCTTCATGCTCTTCTGGTTCCTGGTCCTGGCCTGGCCGGCCTGGAATCGCCTGGTGAACCAGACCGTGCTCTCCGGAAACCGTGAGCGTATCCGCCTCTGGAGAAGCCGCAAGTCCTTGGGAGTCGTGCTCATTTCCCTGCTGGGAAGCGTGGCGTGGGTGAACTCTCCTTTCTACGGCGGTGGCAGCGCCTTCGACACGGCCCCCTACAAGAGCGGCCTGGCCACCGGTGACATGTGGCTGACTCCCGAAGGCCAGCCCATGCAGACCGAACAGGCCGACACGGTGGTCTGGGCTCCGGTGGCATTCGGTTCCGCCGAGACGCGCTCCGATGCCGAGGTCAACTTTCGCCCCCCGACCTGGCGCGCCAACGCAGAGATCGATAGCGATGGTCGCTACGTGCGCGGGGCCCGAGCCAAGGCCGCCGGGGAGACCGACGCCACAGGCTACGAGGTGCCTGCGGTTCCCGTGCAGGTCAAGCCCGGCGAGCCAGGCGTCAACCATCCTCTGCGCCGCATCGCTGGCACCGATGAGCTGGGCCGCGACCTGTTCACACGCATTCTCTGGGGCGGGCGCGTGAGCCTGATGGTGGGCATCCTCTCCGCCGTGCTCCTGACCGTCTTGGGCGTGGTGATCGGCTCCATCGCCGGCTACTTCGGAGGCCGGGTGGACGTGGTCATCATGCGCGCCATCGAGATCATCCAATCTCTGCCCGCCTTCTTCCTGATCCTGATGGCCATGGCCTTCACCGATCCCAAGGTCGTGCCGCCCATCTTCGCCATCATCTTCGTCATCGCCCTTATCCGCTGGACGGGCACGGCGCGTCTGGTGCGCGGCGAGTTCATGCGTCTGCGCGAGCAGGAGTTCGTGCTGGCGGCGCGCTCTCTGGGCTTCTCGGATGCGCGCACCATCTTCCGTCACGTGCTGCCCAACGCCATGAGTCCGGTGCTGGTCTCGGCAGCCTTCTCCGTGGCCGCCGGCATCCTGACGGAGTCGGCCATCTCCTTCCTGGGCTTCGGCACACGGCCGCCCGAGGCCTCCTGGGGAGCGCTGGTCAACGAGAGTCGCAACCCCCAGTTCTGGTGGATCCAGGTCTTCCCGGGCGTGCTGATCTTCATCACCGTCACCTGCTACAACCTCGTGGGGGATGCCGTGCGCGACGCGCTGGATCCGAAGATGAAGCTATGACCGATCCCAGTCAAAGCCCCGCGACATCCTCGAACGGCAGCAAGCCGCTCCTGGAGCTACGCGAACTCAAGACCCACTTCCGGGTGGACGAGGGGCTCGCCAAGGCCGTGGACGGAGTGAGCTACAGTCTGCGTGAGGGCGAGACTCTGGGAGTCGTGGGGGAGTCGGGCTGCGGCAAGAGCGTCACCGCCTTGTCCGTCATGGGGCTTGTGCCCATGCCGCCGGGCCTCAACGCGGGCGGCGAGATCCTCTTCCGCGGCGAGAACCTCCTGCTCCGGAGCGAGGAGCAGATGCGCGCCATCCGTGGCAACGAGATCGCCATGATCTTCCAGGAGCCCATGACGGCTCTGAACCCGGTTTACACCGTGGGCAACCAGATCATGGAGACGGTCATGCTGCACCAGGGCATGGATGCCGCGGCTGCCCGGGAACACGCCATCGGCATGCTGGAAAAAGTCGGCATTCCCTCCCCGCTCTCGCGCGTGGATGAATACCCCCATCAGCTCTCCGGCGGTATGCGCCAGCGGGTGATGATCGCGATCGCCATGTCCTGCAACCCGTCCCTGTTGATCGCCGACGAGCCCACCACGGCTCTGGATGTCACCATCCAGGCCCAGATCCTGGACCTGATCGCGGACCTGCAGAAGGCCGAGGGCATGAGCGTGCTGCTCATCACCCACGACCTGGGCGTCGTGGCCCAGACGGCCCACCACGTGGCCGTGATGTACGCGGGCAAGGTGGTGGAGTACGCCACGGTGGGAGAGTTGTTCAGCAATCCAAGGCATCCCTACTCCATCGGGCTGTTCCGTTCCCTCCCGGATCTGGCGGGCGCCGGGGAGCGGCTCGAGACCATCCCGGGCATGGTGCCGAGCGCCACCCACTTCCCGAGCGGCTGCCGTTTTCGGACGCGCTGTTCCATCGCCACGGATCTGTGCGCCAGTCAGGTGCCCAGCCTGGATCCTATGGACGGAACCGCAGGGCACACCGTGGCTTGCCATCACCTCGAGGAGGCCGAGAAGCTATGAGTGCTCCCGACAACCTGCTCGAGGTCACCGGCCTCAAGAAGTACTTCCCCATCTATCGCGGCATCCTCTCGCGACATGTCGGGGACGTGAAGGCCGTGGACGGTATCGACTTCACCCTCGGACGCCAGGAGACCTTGTCCGTGGTGGGGGAGTCGGGTTGCGGCAAGACCACCGCGGGTCGCTCGCTGCTGCGCCTCTTGACGCCCACTGCAGGTGAAGCCCTCTATCGGCCCGAACCCGGAGCCCCGCAGGTGAATCTGTTCGGTCTCTCCGAGAGGAAGATGCGCGCCTTGCGCCGGGACCTGCAGATCATCTTCCAGGATCCCTATGGCAGCCTGAACCCGCGAATCACCGTGGGCAACGCCATCGGCGAGGCTCTGTCCGTGCACGGGATCGCCCAGGGCAGCGAGTTGGAGGACCGTGTCAGCGAGCTGCTGCGCCTGGTGGGCCTGCGTCCGGACGTGGCCAACCGCTTCCCGCACGAGTTCTCCGGCGGCCAGCGCCAGCGCGTCGGCATCGCCCGCGCCCTGACCCTGCGGCCCAAGCTCATCGTCTGCGACGAGGCGGTCAGCGCCCTGGACGTGTCCATCCAGGCCCAGGTCCTCAACCTGCTGGGTGACCTGCAGGAGGAGTTCGGCCTGTCCTACATCTTCATCGCCCACGATCTGTCGGTGGTGAAGTACATCTCGGACCGCGTGGCGGTCATGTACCTGGGCCGTATCGTGGAGACCGGCACGGTGGAGCAGATCTTCGAGAACCCCCAGCACCCCTACACCAAGGCCCTGCTGGCGGCGATTCCCGTGCCCGACCCCGCGCGTCGCAGTCAGCGCGTGCACCTGGAGGGCGACGTACCCTCGCCCATCTCACCGCCGAGCGGCTGCCACTTCCACACGCGCTGCCCGGTGGCCGAAGAGCGCTGCAGCCGCGAGACTCCGGCCATGCAGGCCTGCGAGGAGGGCCACCACGCGGCCTGTTTCCTGGCGGAAGTGTGCTCGTCGACCTGAGAGCGTCCTAGCGGGGGATCGCGTTGACCGTGTAGTAGGCGTCCCGGTGCAGGAGCGCCTCCCCGTCCCGCGCGCGCAGGGCGATCAGGTCGAACTCGTGCACGTGACCGAGGCGCAGCTCGTCCAGCACCAGGGTGGCCTCCAGCCCATCCTCGGACAGCTCTACCGAGCGCACCTCGGGCACCGTCTGGTCCACCTCCGGTCCGCCGTAGCCCGCGTGGTAGATGTGGGTGAAGGTGCCCAGCTTGTAGGTGGCGAGGTCCTGGCCCGTGATCGGGTCCACGGGCTTGGTGAAGCGCACCCGGAACCCGTCCGGGGTGATCGAGATGCGCTCGATCTCGAAGGGCATCTTGCCCGTCCATTCCAGTCGCTCGAGGGCGAAGGGCTGGAGGCCGCGAACGGGCCAGCCGCGGTTGGTGCCCCCCGTCAGCAGGCGACCCTCGTCCGTGAAGGTGACGTTCAGGATGCCCGTGGATAGGCCCTCCCGGAAGGGATAGCAGGCGCCCTGCCAGATCCCGTTCACCTGTTCGGTGGTGGCGCGCATCACCAGCGAGAGGCTGAAGTCCCCCAGGAACATCTGGCCCTCGAAGGGGCCGAAGCGCCCGCCGCTGCGATCCACGCAAAAGCCGGTGATGGAGCGCCCCATGCGGATGTAGGGGAAGACCACCGCGTAGGGCTGCAGCTCGGGCAGGCGCTGGCTCTCGATGCGCACCCGCGAGCCGGAGTCGGGCACCTCGGGCGCCAGGCCCAGGTTCGGCGCGAAGGGGTACCAGTTGAAGCTGGCCGGGTGGCCCAGGAAGGCGCCCGGGGTGATGGCCTTCAGGCTGCAGGCGGAGTTCCAGGGTCCCTGGCTCTCGATGTACATCAGGGCTCCGTGCTCATTGGCTCCGATGCCCCCTGGGCTGCGCATGCCACTGGCGATGGGCACGGTCTGGCCGTCGGGTGTGACACGCATGGTCCAGCCACGGAAGAGGGCGCGCGAGTGGTAGGAGCTGGACAGGCCCAGGGCCACGTGGATGTTGCCCTCGGCGTCGAACTTGGAGCCAAAAGCGTACTCGTGGTAGTTGGCGTAGCCCCATTCGTCGGAGAGGGTCTCGAACCGATCCGCTCGGCCATCTCCATCCGTGTCTCGCAGGCGCGTGAGTTCGCAGCTCTGGGTGACGTACAGGTCCCCTGCCCGTTGCTCCAGGCCGAAGATTTCGTCCAGGCCGGTGGCGAACAGGTGGAAGGTTGGGGCGGGCTTCTCTGCATCCACCCCGTCCATGAGGTAAATGTCGCCGCGTCGTGTACCCACCGCCACGCGCCCGTCGGGCAGGACGGCGAAGGCGCCCGCTTCGATCACTAGGTCCTCGGGAATGGTCAGGGAAGCCAACCGGTAGTAGGCGCGCTCACGGCTGGCGGTGCCCCAGGTGGCGCCCAGATCCTCTCCGGAGCCGGAGCCCGCCTGGGCCGGACCGGGCAGCGCCGCCAGGGCGGCGATCATGGAGAGCCTAGTGAAGGAGTTCATAGTCCAGGGTGAGGGTGGTTGTTCCCTCGTCAAGGGAGAGCTTCAGGAGGAGTTCGAGGGGCGGCTTGCCGGGATCTTCTCCTTCCTGCTCAGGATCGATCCGGCCACGCCTCAGGAGGGTCTCTCCCGTGGGGAGGCTGACGCGCAGCTCAGCGGTCTGGAAGCTCGTGGGGGAGCGCTCCTCGATGTCGCCGGTCAGGACGCGCATGTATAGGGTCTCGGCCTCCGGTGCCACAAGCCGCAGCTCGCGCCGTAGGACCGGGCGGCCCTCGACCTGCAGGACCCGGCTCGTGTCTTCGAGTTCGACCGAGCCGCTCGAGTACATGAAGGTCGGCGTGTCCAGCTCGCCCATGTAGTAGCCCCGGAAGCGATAGCCCAGGTTGCGGGCGTAGCGCGGGTCGGGGTTGATGGGCTGCTCCGCGTTCATGTGGGGAGCACGGGGCCATTCCTGGCTTGCGTTCTCCAGACGGCAGAAGGTCACGTCTTCGGAGAGGCGGACGGCCCGGCCCTTGGGATTGAAATTCCCGGCTGCCTGGCCGTTCCAGTTGACGGAGATGAACTCTCCACGCCATAGCGCCGACAGGCTCCCGTTCTGGGCGTTGAAGGCGTAGGACAGCCCCTCGGGGTAGCCCACGGCGATGCCGCGGAACCCGGCGACGCTGCTGCGCCCGCGGTAGGTCCGCACAGTTGAGGTCACCTCAAGGTTTGCCCCGTGGGTACGGATGCCCGGCGGATCCGCCGCCGAGCGCCCGAGAGAGAGGTAGAGCCAGATGGCCTCCAATTGGGCGCGGGTATCCCCATCGAGGATCCCCTCGTGCGTGGCATTGCCGTCGGGCCAGGACTGGGGCATGACGATGCCGGGACGCAGCTTCTCTGGGGCCACCAGGAAATCCATGAACCAGCCTGGCCGCAGGCGATCGGGTGAGGAGATCAGGTCGAGACCGCGCTTGCCTGGGGTGGGGCGGGCGTTGAAGTCGTGGCAGAGGATACATCCCAACCCTTCGGTCCCGACCAGCTCACGGCCCGCGCTGCGCGCGACCTTCTGCCACTCCTCGTCCTTCCACTTGCTCTTGGGCTCTCGCAGGGTCACCTCTTCGGCCGGGTCGGCTGCTTCAAACAGGTCGGGCAGGTGGGCGAGGTTGGCGGCCCCGAAGCGTGGCATGCGCGTCAGCATGTAGGGCCTGACGCTGGCCCCGTCAAAGAGGACCTGCTCCAGCCATCCGCGGGTCAGCTTGGCGCCGACCCCTTTCAGGTCCGGGGGCAGGCGCGCCTCGTCGCCCAGCTCGACTTCGGTGGTCTGGAAGTGGGGCAGCAGAGGCTCGGGGACCCCTCCGAAGTCTCCCCACTTGTGACAGGCGATGCAGTTGAAAGCGGTCAGGGAGCGGGCCAGGGCTGTGGAGGGGGAAGGCTCGGGAGCGTTGCCTGCGAGGGCCTGCTCTATGGCCGCGCGTTGGCCAGGGTCTAGTCCAAAGCGCGCAGGCCCCGTTCGGAAACCCGTTAGCGGGTTAGGGATCACTCGGACCCCCTCGTCCACAAGGCAACCGCGCCCGGGCCGCAGACCGGCCAGATCAGGTGCCGGTAGGGTCGAGGTGAGTCCGAGCTCTGTGTGGCATGCCGCGCAGCCTAGCTCCTGGAAATGAAGACGGCCCGCCGTTGCCCGCTGAGGATCAACTTGGAAGATCTCGACCGGGGGACGCACTCCGTTCAGCAGGTAGCTCGCCAGAGCTGTTGCTTCGTCCCGGTCGAGCCCCATGTCCGGCATGCGGCCTCCGGGGCGCGCGTGCAGGGGCTGGAAGAGGAAGCTGGTCAGGGAGTCGAGGCTGTACTTGGCTGGCAGGTGGCCCAGGTCTGCTACCGGAGCAGCAGGTCCGGGCGCCGCGGGTCCGTGGCACGCGACGCAGCCCACTCTGTGGAACAGTGCCTCTCCCTGCTTGCTCTGGGTCTCATCCGCGGAGATCGGGTCAGTGTTGAAGGGGCGACTCGCACGCGACACGAGGAAGTGGGTCAGATCCTGGGCAACCTGGACCCGCTGTGACGGTGCCAGGTGGCTGAGCAAGTCTGGCATGCGCGTCCCCGGTCGGGTGCCACTGGGGTCGGCGATAAAGCGCGTCAGATATCCCGGCTCGACGCGTTCTCCTACCTCTTCCAGTCGGGGGGCCGTTGGGCGGGGGGTGGAGGTGCCGCTGTGGCAATTGGCGCAGCCTAACTCCTCAATAAGTAGCCCGCCGACTTCTCGTGTGTCGAGTGGGTGTTGAGCTTGCAGGCCCGGAATGCGCGGTGGGGATTGGGCGATCGCGCCGGCCGCTGAGAGGAGCAGCAGCCCCATTGGGCCCAGGATCCTTTGGAACACATCGGGTCGGGGTGTGCTCCACATGCGCTCCATGTTGGGTCTCGGCGCCGATTCGCACAAGGGTGCGTAGGCCTTGGGGATCAAACCGTGGGCAGGGCGGAGTAGGAATCGCGCAGGATGGCTTCCAGTTCGCCGAAATCGTCGATGACGTGGTCGGGCCGGATGACCTCGGGGTCCTGTCCGTCCTTGGCGGCCCGACGCGACCAGACCGTGTGGATGCCCAGGGATCCTGGCGGGGCCACGTCGTGCTCGAGGCTGTCGCCCACGTACATGACCTGCCCGGGTTCCAGCCCGAGCTTGCGCAGGGCCAGGGAGTAGAGCTTGGGGTTGGGCTTGGAGATACCCACCTGATCGGAGATGAACACGGCCTTGGGATCCACCAGGGGCAGGACGCCCAGGCGGATTAGCTTCTCCGCCTGCTTGATGGTCCAGCCGTGGGTGATGATGCCCGTCTGGATGCCCGCCTCTTTCAGCTTGGAGAGCAGGGGCAGCACGTCCGGGAAGGGCTCGAGGCCTCCGAACTTGGTGTCGTGATAGGCGACCACCCCGGCGCTCTCCACCAGAGCAGGGTTGAGGTCTCCCAGGACGGCCCGTGGGAGGCGCATGAGCAGCTTCTGGTAGTGGTGGGCATAGTTGGACCCGAACTCGCGCAGGACCTCTTGCAGTTCACGGAAGACCTCCTCTTCGGTGGCCTTCAACCCCATGCGCACCATGGCCTGCACGGCTGCATGGCGTGCCTTGGAGGCAAACACCGTGGTGGAGAACAGGGTGTCGTCAATGTCGAACAGGACAGCGCTCAGGTCGGCCATGGCAGGGCAAGGATACGCCCTAGAGGCAGGCGATGCAGGGTTCGGTGGGATTTCGTCGTGGGAGGCACAACGAAACAAGCCCCGCAGGCACGCGCCAGCGGGGCTTGTTGTTTGCTGTCTGGGCCCACTGTCTGGGCCCACTGTCTGGGCCAAGGGGGCTACGTCGGTTAGTAGCCGCGCTCCAGCTTGTTCTCGACGGACTCACGCACGTCAAGGATGGAAGCCTTGATCATGATCAAGAGGGACTCGCGCTCGTCGCTGTAGCCTTCCTCCTTGAAGAACAGACCCAGGACCGGAATCTTTGCAATCCACGGGATCTCCGCGCGCCGCTCGATGTTGCGGATGCTGGAGAGACCGCCGAGGAGGATCGTGCCGCCATCTGGGATGATGGCCGAGGTGTTGACACTCTGCACCTCAAGCTCGGGGAGCTGGAAGTCCACTGGAGATGTGTTGCCACCCAGGGTGGTGGAGACCGTCTTGAGTTCCACGACCTTGGCGATGGTGGGCTGGATCTCAAGGGTCAGGTACTTGCGATCCTGGTGGATCGTGGGGCGCACGTCGAGGACGACACCTTGGTGCAGGACGTTGATCTGAGGGTCGGCAACCGCCTGGAACTGAGCCACCTCAACGTCGAAGTCCTGGATGTAGGCCTTCTGGTTGATAACCATCACATAGGCCCGCTGGGTGTCGTGTACCGAAAGGATCTGGCTGTTGACGATCTCGAACTGGCTGGATTTCTCCACGGCTCGCATGAGCATGGAGATCTCGGCGTCGTCCAGCAGGGTCAAGCCGAAGGACAGGCCACCCAAGGCACTCAGGGAGTGGCCGAGGGCCGTACCGAAGAAGTTCTGGGTCGTGGCGCGGAAGTCGCCGTCGCCCTCGTCATCGAAGTAGAAACCCGCGCTGGGGGGGCCAGCGGCGCCGGCACCCGAGGAGCCTGATCCGCCGTTGTCCAGACCACGCGAGGCCATGTCTTCGAGGCCGTTGGTCACGTCCGATACGTTGACGTTGTCCAGGCCGCGGAAGTCGATCCCGATCTGCTGGATCCAGTTGTCGCCTACGGTGAGGAACTTGGAGTCGATGGTGACCATGGAGGAGTTGAAGCGCCTCAGGTCTTCCAGGAAGGCCCGCACCTCACCCTGCACGCCCGGGGAGTGGGTGATCAGGATGAAGCCCTCACCCGGCTCGATCTGGATGCCATCGTCTTCCCAGGAACCCACGGAGACGTTCTCCTGGATGAGGGTGGACAAGTCTTCGATCTCCATCATGCGGCGCGCTTCGAGGATGCCGCCGAAAGGGCCGCCTCCATCATCGTCTTCCAGGTCTTCCAGAAGGCGCAGGCGGCCGATACGGGGGCCGGTGAAGTCGGTCAGGCCCATGATCAGGTCCTGCACGTCGTGGTTCACGACGACGGGCTTGCCGCGGGCGCGCTCACGGGTGGTGATCAGGACGGCATCGTAGCGCAGGGTCCAGGTGACCTCCTCGCCGGCTTGCTTGGTGATCAGGTTCAGGGCCTGGGTGGCTGTGACTTCGTTCTCAAGGTCGAGATTGAAGGCAATGCCTTCATCGAGCACGGCGTTCTCAGCTGCCGGGTCCACCACCAAGGGCAGGCCGGTGTAGTCGCGCACGATGTTGATCACGGCGCGCAGGCTCTCCTCTTCCTCGATCCCGGGCAGGCGGACCATGGTCTGGCCTAGCTGAGAACTCAGTTGAGCTTCGGTGGGGGAGACCGTCCTCGACAGGTCGATTCCTTGGCGGCTCGCACGCAACTCGGTGAGGGCGCGCCAATCATCAGGGTCGGGCAGGGTGATGACGTCGGTCCAGGGGATCTGCAGTTCCTGCAGGTGCTCGCGCCAGCGGGAGAACTCCTCGCGCTTGTCCACGATGTAGTCAGTGCGAACCTTCTCGCGGCCGGCTCGGAAGGCGGCATCGCGAATGGCTACGGCCTGCTGATGGCGGGGCGAACGGCGCAGGGCCTGATCGGTGAAGTCCATGGCCGTGTCGTAGTCGGCCCGGCCGAAGGCGTCGATAGCCTGGGTGATCATGCTGGCCGTGATGGCCTCCCGACGCTCACGCTCGCCTTGTTCGGCAGCTTGCAGTTCGCTGTGTGCCGCACGCTCGGCGTCAACACGCTCACGCTCGATGGTGTTTGTGCGATCCGTTTTGGCTCGGGCCAGGAGGGTCTCGGCCTCGGTGTCGAGCCCGTTCCATTCGATGGTGTAGGGCGCGTTACGCACGAAGGTCAGCGTCAGGGTGAGCTCGGCGATAGCGGAGTCGTAGTCGCCCCGGCCCAGGGCCAGCTTGCCATCGTCCAGGCTGTCCTGGGCGTCCGACTGGATCTGCTCCAGGCGGATCTTGTGTTGCTCGCCCAGCATCTCCGCGACGCTTGCCCAACGTCCCGTGTCTTGACCCATGAGGTTGCCGATCTCGGCCGCAAGCCGCTTGGCCTTCAAGCTGTCGCGCTCGATGGCGAGTGCCTGATTGGCTTCCGCCATAGCCTCGTCGAGACGCCCCTGTTGCTTGAGTTCCTCCGCGCGTATCAGATGTCCTTCCAAGAGGAAGCGCTGCTTTTGTCGGCGGATGTCTAGGCGCTTGGCCTCGTCATCCAGGTCCGTAGTGGGGTCCTGGAAAGCCACTTCAACGGGAGTAGCCGTTGCACTGGATGCAAGGGGCAACTCCGTCGAAGCGGGACTCGTTGCGTAGGAGACGGGGTCGCTACCCAGTGTGTCCTTGGGACCAGACGCGCAGGCACCCAGGAGCACCGTGAGCGCGATGGGGAAGGCAGTTCGGGCGATCCTCATTCGAATCATTCTCTTGACCAGCAGTTGGGGAGTACGGAGGGGGACGATTACCAGTGGGCCTACCCAGGCTACTTGTGCGGGCTACTGCCCTTTCTCAAGGACGACAGCGGGCAGAGCACAAGTGGAGGAGGGGCTTTTGGTGGATCGTCACGCCGGAGGGCGCGTCCGCGGGAGGGGGGAGTCAGCATCCGATTCGGGTGCTGGAATTGGACGCAGAAGATACCCCGAGGGCGGGTGATGCGTCAAACACCGAAAGGGGAACAATCGCGCTTATCGCGGCCCCTGGCGGCTATTTCTACTCCGTTAGCCGGATGTGCGGCATGCTCGGCCTGGACGGCCGACAGGGCGACTCTGGCGTGCTCTCGACGGAAAAGGACGCGTGCCAGTCCGAAGTCCACCAGGGCGGTCTGGGGGCTTCTGGCGCCCCGGAACTACTCGATGTGGTCCGGGTAGGCGCCCACGAACGTGATGTCCGTGAAGCCCGAATCGATGGCCTGGTCGAGGACCTTGACCACATCCGCGTAGACCGTCTTGGGACGCGCGTCGATGGTGGCGGGCACCTTCTCTTCGCCGCCACTCACGCGGTCGCGGTACACCTTCGCCAGCTTGATCCGCAGTTCCTCGAGATCGGAGGTGCGGAAGGGGCCCACGTTGTATTCCATCACGCGGTCCTCGCCCCAATCGAAGCGGCCCGTGTCGGAGGATGTGTACGTCCGTGATCCGTCCTTACCCTCGTTCTTCAGCTTGGTGCCTTCCTTGACGACACGCATCAGGATCTCGACCTTCTCGATGGGCTCGGCGTCCATCTGGTTGACCCCCACGTCCTTGGGGAGGTAGGCGGCCAGCTTGCCCTCAAGCGTCTTGAACTTGAGCGTGCACATGAAAAAAATCAGCAGCAGGAAGGTGACGTCGATCATCGGCGTCATCTCCATCTCCGCCTTGTCTTTGTTGAGTTCAGCTAGCATGGACATGGTTCGGGTCTCCTGCGGGTCTTGAGTGGACTAGTTGTCCGAGGGGCCTTCGGATTCGGGTACGGAGCAGGCCAACTGGATCTTCCAGATCTGGACACCCGCCTCACCGCAGAACTCCATGACCTTCTGGATGTGCTTGAAGGGCGTACTGATGTCGGCGCGAATCAAGAGGGGTTCGTCGGGCACCTTCGGTCCCGTGGTGGCGCCCTCGGTCAAGAAGTCCTTCTCCATCCGCTTGGCCGTCTTCGCCAGCCACTCCTTGACCCCTTCGTACGGGTTTGCATCACCATCATTCTCTTCAGGGGAGTAGTACGTCTCCCGCTTGATGATGATCTTGCCGTCGTACTGGATGTTGATGATCGGCCGGAACTCTTCGGGGTCGGGCTTGTCCTCCCGAGCGAACTGGGCCATGGGCAGGACCAACTCCTCCAGGTCCTGCTGGGTCATGTCCGTGATGATCATGAAGAAGATGATCAGGAGGAATACGACGTCGATCATCGGCGTCATGTTCATTTCCACCTCAATCCCGGCATCGTGCTTTGAGAGGTTCATGATCGGGTGCTTGGTCTCGAGTGTATGTGGAGGGTCTTGGCGGGCCGCCGTCTAAGCGACCCGCCCGGGCTGGGGCCCAGTTGCTAGTTCTTTTCGTCGCGGAAGTGCTCGAAGAGGTCTTCCACGATGGCTCCGACCTCAATGATGTTGCGCACCATGCGGTTGCGGATGAACGCGAATGCCGCGGTCACGGGAAGGGCCACGATCAGACCAAACATGGTCGTCAGGAGAGCCTTCGAGATACCACCAGCCAGTTCGGCGGGGTTGGCGCCACCGGCGGAGCTCGCGATCACGTTGAACGCTTCCACCATTCCACTCACCGTACCGAGCAGACCCATCATGGGCGCCACGTTGGCGATCAGCGCCAGCCAGCCGATCTTCTGGTGCAGCTTGATGGACTCTTCATCACCCATCTCTTCCATGGCCTTCTCCACGGTCGCGAACGAGTGTCCGATCTTGGCGATGCCCGCTCCGCAGACGCGGGTGAAGTAGTTGGGCTCGTTCTCGCAAAGCTCCATGGCCTCTTGGTACTGCTCATCCTCGAACAGGGCCTGGATCTCGTCGATCAATTCCGGTGGGGCGAGCTTGTCCCGGTTGAGTGACATGAAGTTCTCGATGATGACGGCGAGCGCCACCACGGAGAGCGCCACGATGCACATGCCGATGGCCCCCGAATCTTTGAGGACATCGGCGAGTGAGGTGGACTTGGGCGCCGCGGCTCCGTCCTGGGCGAGGGCGGCGGTAGCAGTGAATGCCGCAATGACCACTGGGGTGGCCAGGGACGTGAGCTTGAGTTGGATCGCGTTGAATTTCATGACTGGGCAGCCGGTTGGGTTCTCGCAGGAGCCTGGATCAGGCTCTTACTGAATGGGGAGGAGGGAGTTTTGAAGAGAATGAAATAAGGGTCTTGTTCGGAGCCGTGCCGACAGCGGGCAATTGGGGCCCCTGTTGTACGGGCCAACGAGGCCGAGGTCGAGTTCGCTTGGGATTCTGGGGCGTTGGAGCGTCTTTGAGGGGGCGTAGACTACAGGTTTTCGAGGGCTTTCGCGGCCTTGGCGGCGGCTGGAGTGTCTGCGTAGACGTCCGTGACGATTGTCAACCAGCGTTTGGCCAGCGAGGAGCTATCTGCGGCCCCCAGCTTGAGAGCTGCGTCTGCCATGGCCACCAAGGCGGCGGCCTTGCGGTCTCGGCTGGTGTGGTCGAGGGAAGTGACCTTGGCAAGTTCCACCTGGCTCTGGATGAACCTGCCCTGGGCGAGCAGTGAGAGGCCCAGTCCATAATGGATACTGAAGCGCTGGGCCGGGTTGGAGTTCGCACCGGAGAGTCGGCCCTGGAAGAAGCGCTCGGCCTTGGATCCATCGCCTCCAGCCAGGAGACAGAAGCCCTCGCCGACCGCGGCGCGCCCTTGTCCGGCTAGCAGGTGAACCCGCTCATCCGCGCTGACGCCTTCAAGAGTGGCGGCCTGGCCAAAGGCCACTTCAAGGCTGGCGAACAACTCCCGCGCCGTGCCTGTGTTTGCCGTTTCGCCTCCAAGGAAGGCGTGGGCGGCTTCCAGCCCGGCGTCCATGCAGAAGGTACGGTCATAGCCCTGCGCTGATTGAACCACCCCGGACTCATAGAGTGCCCGGAATCCTTCGGCGGCCGTGGCGGCATCGCCCGCGAGCAGTGAGGCGCGCGCCTTGATCCAGCGTGCTCTCGGAACGCTGCGTCCTTCTGGATTGTCGAGGAGATAGCGTTCGACCTCAGTCACGCACTCGGCGTAGCGATTGAAATCATCCGCGCCCCAGGCGAGCAGGGCCTCGGCGGCGCTCAGGCGAGCGGCTCCCCGGACAATGGAGCGCGTGTCGGTGTTGGACGCAGCCAACTGAAAGCGTGCCAGTGCGTTTTCGTGGTCGCCGCGTTCCGCATAAATCTTGCCCTCGCGGAAGCTTGAGGGAACCACGCCCCACTCGATGTTGACGATTTCAAAGGCGTCATACGTGTTCTCTTTTCCGTTGCGTTCGACCTTTACGCCGCCCAGTCCGTTCTCCAGGACCGTGCCGGTAATGGAGCTGATGGTGCCCGTGCGCGGGTTCCGACGGAGGACCTTGTCAGGCTTGCCGCCGTCCTGGGGAGCGAGGGCCTCTGCGGGAACGGAGAGGGGCATGGGGGCCGCGGCTCCGCTAAGGGTCGCGGTCGCACCCACCAGTACGGAAGCCAGCAAGGGCGTGCCCGATCGTAGATCAATAAATCCAATGAAATTCATGAGTCGTGTGGTCTGAATCATCGCAGGAGGCGTGCCATGTGGATGTATCGGGACTTGAGCACGCCAGCACCCAGGCGTTGGCGTGTCTCACCTTCGGCTTCCGCGCAGTACTGTTCGACGGCCGCGTAGGTCGGATCGTCGAAGAATGAGTCCATCTGGGCAAGCTGCTTCTTGGCTGAGACCAACTTGCGGCTGTCGGTCTTGGACCAGGTGAAGTAGGAGTAGATGACCATCAGCTTGACCTCGTACCACTCGCAGGAAATCCACTTGTCCCCAGCCTTGGAAATCTGGTCGAGCTTGGTGATCAGCTTGCCCCATTCCTCCTCCGTGCCCCCCGCTCCCGGGATCTCTTTGATCTGGAGATCGGCGCCGCTAAGCCAGCCCGAGATGCAGCGTGCCCAGGTGAGAACGGTTGCCTTGGAGGGCGAGGCATCTGCATCCATAACAAGGGGATTGAGGATGGCCTTCGCATCCGCGACCTTGCCATTAAAGAGCAGGGCCCGACCCAGGTCGGGAAGGATGTAGGTCCGCATCTGCCCAGCCTGGTCGGGGTCCTGGCCATGGGTTGTGACGAGGAGTGTCAGGACTCGCTCGGCCTCGGTGAAGTTGCCAAGGTCCAGCCAGTGGCGCGATTCGTTTCGCAGGGACTTGAAGGGGGCACTCCCCAGGCTGTTGCTGATCTGCAAGAAGTTGGCCATCTCGCTCAGGACGGCGCGGCTCTCCTCGCCGGTCATCTCCTTGCGTTGATTCAGCAGCGCGTTGTAGTAAGCCCCTGAAGAAGATCCCGTGCGCTTGTTGTCCGGCCAATCCCGCAGCATGGTGTCGATCATCTGGCGCGCGCCGGCTTGATCGCCTCGCGCCTGGCGCGAGTCAAACACCATCTGCATGGTCCAGGGGACGAGCACATCTTGGGTGGGGTACTTGGAGGGGTAGGCCACGAGCAGTTCGTCGATCCGAGCCCATTGCGCTTGGTCATTCGATTGCTTGGCCTGCATCCAAAGTCCGAGGCCACGGAAAAATTCGGCTGCAGCCAGAGCCTCTGTACGCTTGGCCTTGCGCACGGGGCTCTCGAGCGTGTGAGCTGGGTCGGTGACGAATACGTCAATGTACTCGTCGAACGCGGCCAGGGCGGCGTCGATACGCTTGGCTCGGAAGTCACAGACGGCTTGCTGCACCCGGGCGCGTTCGTAGTAGTCCGCGTCGGCGTTGATCTTGTCGAAGTCTTCAGACGCCCCATCGAAATCCCCGCTGGCGTATTTCTTCATGCCGCGATTGAAATGGATTTCGTCGGCTTTGCTCTCCTTGCCGTAGCGCGTGACCAAGTTCTCAGCCTCGGTCTTGAGAGCGTCCAGAGTTGTATCCCCTGGGTTGCGCTGGACGACCTTCTTGATCATGGACAGGTAGCCCTGGGAGTTGAGTTGGTCCTGCTCGGGATCCCCCTGCCAAGCTATGACTCCTTCGCGGAATGCCATGGCCGCTTCCAGTTCCCTGTCGCTCCGCCGGTGGGCGTTGGCCAGGAGGTTCATGATCTGGGCGCCGTATTGGAGTCGCTCGGCATCCTCATGGCTGTCGAGGGCCGCCAGCACCCTGTGGAGGCCTGCAATGGCCGCATCGTAGTTGCCATCGAAGTACTCACCCTGAGCCGCCTGCAGCAGAACGTCGGGGGAGACGATCATTCCCGGCTTCGTGGAGATCACGGAGATCAACTTCTGGGCTCGAACCTGCAGGATGTTTCCCTTGTTCTCCTGGTTGACCAGGTTGGCAATCTTCAAGGAGAAGGAGATCGTGTCATCGTGCTGCCGCTTGGAGCGGATGGCCGATTTCATCTCCTCCTCGGTCGCAAACCACTGAGCTTCCCCCGTGGCCTGGTTGCCGCCGATGTAACCGCCGATGTCCAGTAGCGCCTTGGCCACGTCCAGGAGTGCTTGGTAGCCCTCCCGGGTGTACTGCAAGCCTTCCTTGCGCTGCCAGTTGTACATGTGCAGAGCGTAGTCTGCGGCCAACTTAGTCTCGCCCATCTCCTGGTAGGTCCGGACGATTCCCGGGGTGCCCAACTCCAGGAAGGTGAAGCGGAAGGCAATCTCCTCGGTGTTGAACTCTCTGCCGTTGGCTTCGATCAGGCGATCCCAGCGCTTGGGGTCCAGTGGCAGGACGTTGGAGATGATGGCCTTGTAGTACCGCGACGCATCCGGGTAATGGCCACGGTAGGAGTGGATGTCGGCCATGGCCTTGAAGCCGCGAATGCCCGGAACCGATTCCTCGCCGAACTCCCAGATCATGTCTTCGAGCGCCGTGAGTGCCCGGTTGAAATTGGCCTCTCCCTCTTCTTCGATGCGACCGATCTCCCCGAGCATCTGGCCGCGATTGAGCATCAGGCCAGCCAGCTCACGCCGATTGGCCTCGGTGCGCTCGTCCTCTGGGATCGAGGCAAGAGAATCGATCAGGTCCTGGGTGAGGAACACAGTGTCCGTCAGGACTTCCACCTTGTTCTTGATCAGCTCTGTCGCCTTCTCGCCCACGGATTCTTCCAGAGCGAGATCGATGGCGCGCCCGTAGATGGAGGCAGTATTCACCAGGCCCGTCTCGGCCTGGCTCTTGAAATCTGAGTTGGAGTAGCCGTCGATGAAAAGCTGGTAGGACTCAAAGGCGCTCTCGAAGAGGGCGAGACGTGCGATGGCGTCCGGCTCGCTGCGGGCGCCGGAAACGAACACCTCGCACTTCACCAGTTCGAGTTCTTCGCGTGCCTTGCCTGAGATTCCCTGCTTTTCGACGGTGGCGAGCACCGATTGCGCCAGGTCCACGAAGGTCCAGTCGGCTGCCAGCCCACGGGCAAAGGCGATCTCCGCCTTGACCTCAGAACTGCTCATCTGGGCTTGTACCGGGGCCGTCAGGAAGAAGGCCAGGAACAGCAATGGGGCCGTGAGGAGAGGGCGCCATGCGCGGCTCGCCAGGGCCGAGGCCTTGGGCTGGATGCGGTGGGGAAACAGGAGGCTTTGTTGGGTGGGGGCAGCAATCATGGGCTCATCTCGCGCGGGCAGAGCGCTGATGAAGGCTCAGGTCCATATAGGCTCCCGGAGGGAGTTCAGGACCCGCTACAAGGTGGCAGTGCATTGCCTACCCACGTATGCGCGAGGGGGCTACGAACTGATTTGCTTGGAGCTCGCCAGTGAGGTTGGGGGGGAGAGAGAACGCGGGGGAAATGAAAACGGGAGGCGTTGGCCCCCCGTTCGAGTGTAGGCAACCAGTTCGGACGCCTTCATTTGGAGGAGGGCCCGGGTGGATGCCGACAGGAGGAGTACCATCGGGAGAGTCCCGGGGCACCCTCCTCGGTGGGGGATGGAATCTAGTCGTTCAGACCCATCTCGGCCGACGTGGGCGCGAGTTCGGTGGGAATGAGAATGTTGGCCCGCAACAGGATGAGGAGCTTGCGGTTCGAGATGAACGTTCCCTTGCGCTCGAAGAACACCGAGAGGATCGGAATCTTGTTCAGGATCGGCACGCCGGACTGTTGATCTTGCTTTTGGGATTCCTTCATTCCACCTAGCAGTACGGTTCCGCCATCAGGCAGGGGCACCGAGGTGCGCACGCGCTGGATCTCGACCTCGGGCAACATGATGGTGACCGAGTTCTGAGAACCGAGGGTAGTCACGCGCTCCTCAATGGGGCGCTTCAGCTGGGCAATGGTGGGACGCAGCTCGAGGGTGACGAAGCGCCGGTCGGCCGAGACCACGGGGCGAACGTCGAGGATGACTCCGTCCTGGATGACCTCTACGATCGGGTCGGCGATAGAGGCCGCCTGGGCGATCTCAACGTCGAAGTCCTTGATGTAGGCCACCTGGTTGAGCACCGACAGGTTGGCGCGGGAGGTGTTGTGCACCGTGATCCGGGGGGCGGTCACGAGCTCGATGCGCTCGGACTTGGAGATAGCACGCAGGATCAACTCCAACTGCATGTCGCTGAGGAGGGTCCACTGGAAGGAGAGACCACCCGCAGCCTGGAAGGAATCGCTACCCAACTGAGTGTCATAGAGGTCCTCGACCCGGGCCTTCACGTCCCCGTCGGCACCCTCGTCCAAGAAGGCACCGAGGGTGTTGTCACGGCCGGGAGAATCGCCAAGATCATTCACGCTGGCGCTGTCACCGAAGTCGTTGAAGTTGGACGCGGAACCGGCGCCCGGGGCACCCAGGCCGCGGAAGTCGATACCGATATCCTCAAGGAAGTTGTCCTCGACCTTCATGAAGCGAACGTGGATGTCCACCATGATGCCTGTGGCTTCCCGCAGGTCCTCAAGCAGTGAGTTGATCATCGCGTGTACTTCGGGAGTCTGGTTGACCACCATGATGCCGTTGTCGTTGATACGGATCTGGTTGGCCATGTCGGTTTCCCAGGACTCGACGGCGATGTTGTTGCGGATAAGGTCCTCAAGCAGGGCCGTGTCCACCACGTTGTACTCGCGCTCGGGAAGGTCCTCATCCGGGGGCACGATGCCGTCCGAGGGGGAGACATTGATGTCGCTGCCCGGGTAGTCGGGGATAGGGTGGATCAGATCCTGGATTCCGTAGGTCACCAGCACCTGGCCGCCAGTCATCTCATCCTTGGTGACGAACATCACAACGCCGTCTTCGATCTTCCAGCGCAGGCTATCGCTGGTCTCGGCGATGATCTGCAGGACCTTCTTCACGCTGCGCTCAGGCAGGTGGAGGATGATGCTGGTCTCTTCCACATCGAGCTCGTCGCGCACCGCATTGGAAATCCAGAAGTTCACGCCGGTCAACTGCTGCATGTAGGCGGCTACACTCTCAAGTTCGGTGCCCTCGTCGTCGGGGCCTCCGAAATTGGGGGCGAAACGTACGGTCTCAAGGCGTCCCATGACCGAGTCGCGCTGCGGGTCGAGTGCAGGATCGAGTTGGCGGGTTGAGTGTGTTTCGCGTTGACTAACTTCACGCCAGCGTTCGAGCTGAAACTTCAGCGGGTCAGTCTGGGGCACGTTCATCGTGTCCAACTCTTCGAAGGTCTTCAGCCACTGCTCGCGGTAGTGCTTGCGGTTCTCTTCGTCAGCACGGTGGTGGCGGGACTGGCGGGCGATGCGCTGCAGGGAGACGGCTCCCTCGTTGCCCGGGTCCTCGAGGAGGATTTGGCGGCACCAACTCTCGGCTTCGGAGAACCGGTCGGCCACGAAAGACTTGTTGGCCAGCTCGTAGAACTCGCTCAGTCGGTTCTCCCGTCGCTGGACTTCGGCGGCCTCGGCGCGGTCCCTGGCCGCCTGCGCGGCAGCCCGTTGGGCGGCATCGGCGGCGTTCTCGGCCTCTGTGCGCAGGTTGGCGGCTTCCCGTCCCTTGCCCCGGACGAGGTCCAGGTTCAGGCTCGACGAGGAGATCAGGGGGCTGGCCATGAGGACCATCTCCGCCTGGCGGTAGCCCTGCACGGCATCGTCGTAGCGCGCTTCACGCAAGGCGAGGTCGCCTGCGTTCACGTGCTCTTCGACTTCCATCAGGGCCTGGGCGCGCTTGACCATGACGCGTTGGCTCTCATCCACGAAGGCCTCGCCGGCGTCGGCGTAGCTATCACCCATGAGGCCACGGACGCGGCGTAGCCCGTCCCGAGCTGCCTGCGAACTAGGAGACACTTCGACGGCTGCGGAGAAACTCTCCAAGGCTGCCTGGAGATCCGCCCGATCCAGTTCGGCCCTGCCGCGCTCAACGTATTGGTTGGAGAGGTAAGACTGGCGCTCGCGGCGTGCCTTGATCAACTCCGCTGCGTCTTGCAGGTCGTCGTCCTGGCCGCCGGTCACGGCTGCCGTGGGCATGACCTTGGGGTCGCTTGCAGGGCGTGCGGCCCAAGCGATGGACTCGCCCTGGGTCGGATTCTCCGTCACAGCCTGCGTGGGCTGAGCATCGTGGGAGGCAGAACTTGCCGTGCTCGCAACGGTCAGGCCTTGCTCATTGGTGAGCGAGGCTGGCGAGGTGGACTGGCAAGACACGAGGGCTGCAAGAAGCAGCGGGTGCAGGGTCAACCGCATGGATGAAAATGCCATGGAACGTTGGCTGGTGGTCCGAGTGGGGGGAGAAGCGGAGAGAGGGAAAGTTGCTCGGGTCGGAGGAGGTCCGATTCCGACGTCTCACCACCCACAAATAATCACCCGGGCCCGGGATCCCTCAGGGGAAACCGACCCGAATGGGGCAGTGTTGCATTCGGAACAGTTGAGGACCTCCACCTGCGGCGCGGGGGGGCAGAACGGGTTCGAACTGGCCTCACGTGCCGTGTGGAGCGATTGAAAGAGCGAGTAGACTACCCCTGGGTACGGGGGGGGTCAATGGTGAGTCGTTACGGGGTCGGCCCCAGGCGACCCATCGGTCACGCAAGGTGGGCTTGGGGCCCACCAGGGTGGGGCCTACCACCGGGCGCTCCTGGAGTAACACCGGCAGGGGCTCAGTCAGGAGATCCTCTGACACTATATATATGTGGGGCCTCTGCCGGCTTGGGGGCTCTCGCGGGGCTCATTCTCCCTGCTGCAGGACTTCCATGGCCAACTGGATGTCCTGCCAGCAGTCGCGCTTGAAGCTTGGGCTACGCAGGAGGAAGGCTGGGTGGTAGGTGACCACCAGCTTGCGACCCCTCCAATCCCGGACCCGTCCGCGCATTTGTCCCAGGGAAGCGTCGCTGTCCAGCAGGTATCCCGCGGCGTGCCGCCCCAGGGCGATCACCACCTGGGGATCCAGCAGCTCGATCTGGCGCTCTAGCCAGGGGGCACAGGCGGTCTTTTCCGTGACCTCTGGGTCGCGATTGCCGGGCGGGCGGCATTTCAGCACGTTGGCGATGGCCACCTCCGAGCGCTTCAGGCCCATGCCCTTTTCGATGATGTCCGTCAGGAGGCTGCCCGCTCGTCCAACGAAGGGCACCCCCTGTTCGTCCTCGTTCTGACCAGGGGCCTCGCCGATGAAGAGAATCCCCGCCGTACCATCCCCGTCGAGGAACACTGTCTGGTTGCGGGTCTGGCAGAGGTCGCAGGCCCGGCACCGGGCGACGGCCTCGCGCAGGCTCGGCAGGTCCGGGAATTCCGAGGCGCTGGTGGGGAGGGGGCTTGCCGCTTGCTCTGACGGAGCTTCAGGGGGTGGGCTGGCCTGGGGCCCTGGGGCGTCCTCCGGTTTTGGGGCCTCCGGCGGGTCTCCCGGGTTCGACAGCGTCGAGGCCGATCCCGCACGGGCTCGGCGTTGGCCCAGGTGCCCGGCACGCCGCACCGCATGCTTGAGCCCCCTGGTCAGGGAGGCCAACTCGTGGCGCGGGTCGGGTGGCGGGGCATGCATGGCCAAAAGGTAACAGGAACGGCCCGGGTTCCGAGGGACTCTCCGGGCAGGAGCCTCCCATGGTTAAGCGAACCGAAGGGGATCCTCCACGCCCGTGGACCCTGTGCCTCCGGGAGGGGGGGGATCCGAATGGAATCGGGGCCCCCCGCGTTTCAGGGAGGGCCCCGATGAGGCTGTCTTGGGCCAGTGGGCTCAGTTCGTGAAGGTCACGTTGAGGCCATCGGACAGGTTGTGGCCTGCTCCGCCGCCCGGCTTGTCCCGGTACCAGAATTGGAAGTTCATCATCGTTCCGGCCAGGATCGCGCCATTGCCTGAATCCATGGGCGGCTGGGTGAAGTCCGTGGCAAAGGTGCCCAGTCCGAATATGGAGGTTTGTACTGCGGGCAGACGGAACAAGCCGAGGCTACCGGGACCTACACAGCGCACCCCATTACCCAAGGGGATGTTGGTCTGGTCGGGTCCATAGAAGAACAGTCCGAACTGGCCCACAGGGCAACCCGAGGCCATGAGTACAAAATCATTGGCCGCATAGGAGGTGCTGCCGCTCCAGGTCATCACGGCTCCGGCCCCCGCGCTGTTGGGCGAGGTTGTGCAGTAGTTGTTGGGCGGCGGAGCACAGGGGTCGTGGTTCTGGGCACCGGGCGGGATGTTGATGTTGCCGCCGGGGAAGTTGCCCGTGTCCGGGATCCCGTAGTAATTGAGTCCGATGAGGTAGGGAAATGATGAGTCGAGCAGGCTGTCGAGGGAGGCCACGTAGCCGTAGGTGCCAGCGGGGTACTCCGGTGTCACCATGAAGCGGCCGTTGAAGGGGTCGAGGTCCCCGCCGCCCGTGAAGGCGTGGTCCTCGATGTACAGGCCCAGCGGATACTGGTTGCTGACGTTCGGCCCCCATAGATTGGGCGGTAGCTGCGTTCCGTCAGGCAGGGTGTCGCGCTGCACCATGCCGAACCGGGGCTGGTAGCCACTATCCAGTCGGCGGACCGCGCTGCTCGCGTCCATCGGATCGTCGTAGCCGTAGGGGCCGTAGATCGGGTAGCCGTCAAAGGCCCAACCGATGATGGGCGAGTGCCCGCTCCCATCGTCACCCAGTTGCACCTGCAGGCAGTTGGGGATCTGGTGGTAGTGGTAGACGCCCGTCATCTGGGGGTGACCCAGGCAGGAGTCGAAGGAAATGGCCTCGGCCACGATGGCATTGCGGTTCCAGGTTTTCTTGTTCTGCCAGGAGAAGCCGTCCTCTGGCCCGAACAGGGGCACGCCGTTCACAAAGCTCCCGATGGGACCCAGGGGAGTCTTGAGGTTGTTGGAGGCCGGCACCGGCGTGCGCGGGATGCGGTACAGGTGCTGCTGCTTCTGCGCGTCGTTGGGGTTGCCCGTCCAGGGGCCGATGGGGTGGCTCGGTATGCCCGTGGACTGCACGTAGACGTTGTTATTGGTGTAGTCCACCTGCTGGACGTCCGCCAGGATGCCCTTATAGCCTGTGATGCCATCGCAGTTGACCATCCAACTGTCCAGGTCCGGCGCGGCGGCCAGAGCGATGCCGGTGGCGATGAGGGCGGGCAGGATGAGGGATTTCTTCATGGATTTCTTCACGGTTTCAGGAGTCCGAATCCAGTGGGGGCAGGAGTTCGGAAGGAGGGGGCGGGCTGGAGAGCGACTGAAGGAACGCCTTCAGGGCTTGGAGTTGCGAGCCGTCGAACTGACCGGCTTCGAGGACGCGCTTGGCATCGGTGTGGCTGCGTGCGGGTGCGTCGGAGAGAGTCGAATAGTGTTCGAGCACCTCGTCCAATGAGGCGTAGACACCGTTGTGCATGTAGGGCGCGGTACGCGCCACGTTGCGCAGCCCCGGCGTCTTCCACTCGCCCCGTTGGTGAGGCGTGCGGTTCAGGTAGGCCAAGCGCTCGCGCCCGGCTTCGACGTCGTCAGAGTGTTGGCCGCGACCGTTGAAAGGATCGGTCAACAATCTGCCGACCCCCGCATGGCGCGCGGGTTCGGGCGCGCCTTCCCGGGGGAGTTCGACATCGTGGAATTCCATGTCCGACAGCAGGGGCCCGTGGTGGCAGAGGTGGCAGCCGGCCTCGCCGAAGAACAGCTTGGCGCCCACGATGGCGAGCGGGTCCAGGGCAGCGAGGTCCTCGGGGTCCCCTGTTTGTAGTCCGCTGACGAACTGATCGAATGGCGTGGCGGCCGTCAGGATGCGGCCCTCGAAGGCGGCCAGGGCCTTGCCCACCTGGACGAACACGCGTTCGGCGGTGAGGGTCGCGCTCAACTCCTGGGGGGCGGGTCCGAATGCCTCCAGGTAGAGCGCGCGCAGGTCCGGGTCGGTCAGCACCAGCTCGGCCACCTCTTCACGGTTGCCGCCCATCTCCTTGGGGTGCTCGATGGGCTGCAGGGCCTGGGACCACAGGGAGTCCGCTCGCCCGTCCCAGAACTGCCAACGGTTCAGGGCGCTGTTCCACAGGGATGGCGTGTGCTTGTCGACCTGCTCCAGCCCTACGGCCAGGGCCTTGCCATCGGTCCAATCCCGGGCCGGATCATGACAGGAGGCGCAGGACAACTCGCCGTTGCCCGAGAGGCGCTTCTCGTAGAACAGCGCCCGGCCTAGGCGGAAGGCCGCATCGTCGTGGAACACCTTGTTGGTCGGATCGCTGGGAGCGGGCAGGTCGGCGGTGCGTAGCAGCCTGGCCCACTCCTGATCGCTGAATTGGGCCCGCAGTGCTTGCCATTGGGGACCCGCAGATTCGGATCTCAGGCCAAAACTGGCCAGGCCACCGGCAACAGCCAGGACCGTGAGTGAGGCGACGATGCGCATCTAGATCTGCACCTCGAACACTACGTTGTCCCGCCGAATGACGAAGGAGTCGCCCAGATTCTCGCGCCATGCGAGGGCCACCCTCAGCTCCCATGCGCCTTCCATGTGAAAGAGCATGCCCTGGACCTGGTAGCGGCCGTTCCCCAGCGGGGTCACGCGGGGGGTGCGCACCATTCCGTGGCCGTGGCTTGGCATCCAGCCGTCCACCTCAAGGGTCAGGTCGGCCTCGGGGCCCAACACGTCCAGGACGATCTCAAAGGGCTCGTTGATCGGGATCGGGTGGGGTTGCGACGCCCAGCGCACCTGATAGAGGTTGCTCTCGGTGGAAGTGAAGGGCCGCACCGGCTGTCCATCCTGGTAGATCCCCGGCTGCCTCTCGCCCGAGCAGCTCGCCACCAGAGCGCCCAGTACAAGCAGGAGCCTGCAGGGGATTCCCCGCTTGCGCCGTGTCCTGCTGATGTTCTTGGGTGGTTCCATGGCTATCACTTCCCGTCCCGGTCCAGCCGGCGGCGGGCCCGGTCCTTGTCCAGCCGTCCGGGGTCGGTCACGGGGATGACGGTTTCCCAGCTCACGCCAGCCCGCTTGCCCGCGCGCACGTGATCACGACTGCTGAGCACTGCGCTTACTTTGTGTCCTTCGACGGCTTCTTGGAGCAGCTTCTCCAACTGCGCCTTTGAAGCTCGCTCGGCGGCTGTTCCCAGGAGCTCAGCGCCTTGCCCCAGGGGAGCAGGTGACAGCGATACGTAGCCCGACTCCGGGATGGCGGCCCCCTTCTTCATCCCTTCCAGCGCGCGGACGTCGGCCGCGGTGGCGTGCGCGTAGTGGACCCGGCCGACCCACTCGTCGCTCCAGGCGACCTCGATGAGGAGGTCTGTCGCTTTCTTCTTTGTTTTCGAGGGAACGCTCGGGTTCAACCGGACGATCAGGGGACGGTCGTCGCAGGCGGCTACATTCAAGGCGAGCCGCAGGGTCGGATAAGCGGGCAGCTGTTGTGAGCGGAAGGTCTTCGTTCGTTTGGGGCCGACCTCTTGCGCCAGTCCCGTCAGGCGCTCGGCCATCTGGGCGGCGGTCTTGAAGACCATGCCGGGGGAGCGGCCCGTCTTGGTCAGGCGTTCTTTTCCGTCAGGACTCAGTAACGCAAACACCGAGTTCTCCAGGTTGCCGAGCCGGCCACGGAACAAGGACAGCAGCAACTTTCCCTCGGCGGCTGATTCATAGGTTGCGGGCCGGACGCAGACAAAGGCTCGCGAGGCGGTGACCACCGCCGGGTCGGAGAGGAACGTGGCGTCCGCCTCCTGGTAGCCGGGTCACCACTTGCCCGGCACCGCGCGGCAGTGGGGGGCAGCCGACATGATCATGATGGGTCGTTTGGTCCTTGCCGCTTCGGCCTTGGCCTGCTCCCAGGAGCCCATCCAGGCGACGGCCGGTGGCCGCTCGGTGGGATCCTCCTGACCCGCGCGCATCTCGGCCGACGGCAAGGTGATCTCGGGGCCGGAAGACAGGGCCAGGAGCGGGAATAGGATGGGATGGAGCATGGTCTGGGGTGGCGTTCCTACTCACTCTAGCCCCTGTGGATGGTCGTGCAGAACTCAGTCCCTGCCACCATTTGCTATTCGCTCGTTCCCTGTTGGGAATGGTCTTTCCTGCCACGCGGGTGTCCCATTCAGAGCCGCTGAGGGCATCAGGTACCGAGGCCCATGACCAGCCAGATGGACACGACGTGCGCAGGCCGATCCCCTGCATGGACCCCAGGCACCGGCTCGTGGCAGTGCCGGTGATTCCCTACGCATTCTCTGCCCCCAGGGCCCAGGGGCCCTTGCCGACCTGCGGCCGGGCTGCCACCCTCTTGCGGACATGTCTGCCTCCCTTCTGCCGCGGCCTCGCCACTTCGCTCGCACCCATTGGTTCTTGGGGCTGTTGGTTCTGACTGCCTGTGGGTCCCAGTCCGGAGATCCTCAGGGGGCGGCAGCGGCAGAGGCCATCGAACCCATCGCTGCGGCGGCGCCCTCGCGCAGTGACGATCCGCGCGTGGTGCAGGCTCGCAAGGCCTTGGACCTGGGCCGGGCGGATCTGGCGCGCGCTCTCGTGCCCCAGGCCGTGGGCGTGGCGGGCGACGAGGGTCCTCTACTCGAAGCGCGGTTGGCTGCTCTGACCGGCAATCATCTGGCTGCGCTGGCCCACCTGGAGCGCGCTCGACGCGAAGCGCCGGGAGACCCGCGCGTGTATGCCACGGCCGCGGAGATCCACGCCGCCAAGGGCAACCTGGCGGAGGCGGACACGGAGATCAAGCGCGGGGTCGAGGCCGGTGGGGCCACTGCTCCCGAGTTGGCCCGCGCCCGGGGGGTGCAGCTGATCTGCAGTCCTGGCCAGGCCCGGCACGGATTGACCCTCTTGTTGCGTGCGCTCGAATCGGACGCCGACCTGCCCTACCTGGACCGACCCTTGGGCCAGGCGCACATGCTTGTCGCCAAGGAAGAGATCGGTGCGGGGGACCTGACCGCCGCTCTGACCTCCGTGCGTCAGTCCCTGGCCCACGACCCCGAAGAGCTGGACACCCGTCGCTTGGAAGTCGAGGTCCTCATGGGCCTGGGTGAATGGGGCGAGGGTATTGCGAACATGGAGGCCCTGCTGCTCGAGGGCCTGCCTCTCGAAGCCGAGCTGGCGGGCTACTACAAGAACGCGGCCTTCTGGGCGGTGACCCACGAGCAGAGGGAGCTGGGTGTGAAGCACTATCTGCGCGCGCTGCAGTTGGGCTTCCCGCGGGCGGAGTTGGGTCATGGCCTCAGTGTTCTGCGCGCAGAGGCCGAGGACTTGGCGGCTCGAGGAGCCGAATCCCTGGATGCGGGTGAGGAGGGCGCTGCCCGCGAGCTCTTCGACCGCGCACTCGTCTGTGACCCCGAGTCCCTGCTGGCGAACAACTTTCTGGGCAACCTGCACAACGCCTCGGGGAACTTCGAGGGGGCTGTTGCCTGCTGGAACCTCGTGGTGGACCTGGCGCGCACCGAGGGGCTTGAGCTTCCCGAAGCCGTGCACATCAAGCTGGCCCAAGCACAGGGGCTGGGTCTGGGCGATTTTGAACAGGCGCGTGAGACCCTGGAGGCCTACCTGGTGCTGGAGCCGACCGGCAGATGGGTGGACCAGACGCGTAGGCTGATCGCGGATCTTCCCGCGGCTCGGGAGTCGGAGTCCATTCAAGAGGGCTCAGAAGGAGAAGGGGACGGGCGCCCGTGATCGGCCTGGTCGCCAGCGCTCTGCTGGGCGCGTCCTCCATGGGCGCGACCCACCCCGGCCCACCGTTCTACCTGCAATACGAGGTCGACACGAACGAGGTGCGACTCATGTTCAGTGGGGAACAACGCCCCCTCGGCCCCTACCTGGATTTTGAGAAGCTCTTCGCCGCGCCTCTGTCCCTGGAGGACGAGGCGCTCCTGATGGAGCGCGCCCGGCTCCTGTTCGCCCGCGAGGCCTGCCTGCTCATCGACGGACAGGTCGTCGCTCCGATCTTGGACGCGGTGCAGGCCTTCGACACTTCGGGGCCCGGCAATGCCGAGCCCTCCCTGCAGTTCGATATGCGCTACCCCTGCTCCGGCATGCCCAAGACCGTGGAGGTCACTTGGAGCATCTTCGAGGAAGGCTCCGATACCGGTGTGCCCACCCTGTTTCGGCAGGTGGATGGCTTCTTCGAGTTCACGGCCATCCTGCGCGAGGAGCCGACCTTCACGTGGCATGGGCGGGAGCAGACTCTGGAGCGGTCCGAGGCTCTTCAGCGCCCGGTGCCGGCGGCACCACCCCGGCGCGTCTCCTATCCCCTCTGGTCCATCGGACTCCTGGCGCTGGCCGCCCTTGCCTCACCTCTGCTCTGGCGCAGGGGCCGTCGTGGACCCCTGGTGGGGACCTGGTGTGTGGCACTCCTGGGGGCCTTGGGTCTGAGGGGCGTGGGCATCGAACCCCCGTGGGGGGGACGGGTGCTGCTGCCCTCGCCCGACCAGGCCGTGGCCATGTTCCGCGAGCTGCACGGGAACATCTATCGCGCCATGGGGGCTCAGAGTCCCGATGAGGTCTATCGGGTCCTGGCCTCCTCCGTGGATGAGGACCAATTGGACGGCCTGTACGCGGAAGTCTACGAGAGCCTCGTGCTGCGCGAGGACGGCGGGGCCTTCTGCACCATCGATGAGGTGCAGCCCCTGGCCCACGAGTTGCACATGCCCAGCGACGTCCAGGGCGAGGAGGACCTCCTGTTCGAGATCGACTGGACCTGGCGCGTGCGTGGCTCGGTGATCCACCACGCCCACCAGCACGAGCGCATCAACGGCTATCGCGCCCTCTACAGCGTGGGCTACGACGGGGAGGCCTGGAAGATTGCGAGCTGGGAGGTGTTGGAACATCGCCGTATCGAGGACGATGGCCCGGAGATCACTTTGGTGGGGGAGGATGACTAGAGCCGGAGCGGATCCCAAACGAGGACTGTCCGACCCGCGTTCCTGAATCGAGACCCGTCCGTCGATGGACGCGGGAATCCGGCCTTTTGGCTAAGCTCCCAAGGGATTGGCGTCCGATCTTGGTTATCAACTCGATTGCCCTCGCCCAAGAATCAATAATCCATGAGCACTTCCCGAATTCTGATCACGGCCCTGGTGGCCAGCCTCGCCGCCTGCGCAGGCCCGCGCATGTACAACAGGACCCAGACGGCCGTGTCGCCGGCAGGGGTCTCCGCATCGACCCTCCAGGAGCGGGCAGCGCTTCCCTTGCGCGGCAAGTGTATCGTCGTCGACCCCGGTCACGGCGGCAAGGATCCCGGCGCGAGCGCCGTGGATGGGAGTCGGGAGAAAGACCACAATCTGACCATCGCGCGCCTTGTGGCGCAGCAACTCAAAGAAGCCGGAGCCACAGTATTCATGACGCGCTCCAGTGACAAGTTCATCTCCTTGGACGATCGGGCTGCGATGGCAGATCGGCACCACTGCGACTTGTTTCTCTCCATCCACGCCGACGCGGCCAGCAACCCCAGCGCCCGTGGCGCGACCGTCTATCGGGCCCGAGGGGCCCAGGCGGCTAGCAGTGAATGTGGAGAGGAGCTCCTTGTCGCTCTCCAGCAAGCGGGTTTCCCGCACCGGGGCCTGCGCGAGGCGGGCTTCCGCGTGCTCATGGGTCACAGTCGACCCTCACTGCTTCTGGAGTGTGGGTTCCTGAGCAACACGTCGGACGCCGCAAACCTAAGCGACCCCCATTGGCGTGCGCGCATTTCGAACGCCGTGTGCCGTGGCGTGATCGCCGCCCTCAGGGGCTGATCGGGCTCCGGCTCCCTGAGCCGCGGACTATTCGGAATCGTCCGAGTCCTCGAAGTCGATGTCGTAGACCCCGACCTCGGGGTCCAGCTCCTTGCCCAGGGCCTTGAAGCGCTTGCCTTCTTCCTCGTCTGTGTGGAGGCGCCCAAACTCATACCAGTACGTGCCCGTGAGGGGGGCGAGTTCCGTCGCCTGCCGGTAGAGATCGCGCGCCAGATTTTTGTCCGAGGAGCGCACCAGCTTGGCGTACTGATAGCAGCCCACGGCGCTCAGTCCACCCTCGGCGTTGGCTTCCGAGAAGAGACGCCTCGCCCGGATGCGCTTGCCCGCCTGCACCGCGCCCATGCCGGCCTTCTCCAGACCCGCCGCGCCCTCGATCACCAAATCCTCTTCGATATAGGTATGGAAGCGCTGGGTTAGCTCTTCCATGTCACTGTCCTCGGTGAGCTTTAAGCACTCGCGCAGATACCGCAGCGACTCTTCGGGCGTGACCATTTGCAGGTTGAAGGATCCCCGCTGGCGATTAACCTTCTTGTCGTTGGCAAGCCCGTTGGCGTACTTCAGGAACCCCTTCTTCAGGGTCTTGTCGTTCATGAAGAAGTGGATTAGCGCCCAGCCCCACGTGTAGTCCGTATAGGCGTCTTTGAGGACGATCTGCTCGACGGTAAGCAGTTCTCCCGAGGCGATGTCATTCTGGACCTCGGTCAGGCGGCCCTCCTGCACAAGCCCCACGTTGAGCACTTTCTTCTTGGGATCCCAGAGCGCGCCTCCGTAGTACTCCGCGATGCCTTCGCCCGGCCAGTGGGGCATCTTGAAGTCCTCGTTCAGCAGCTTCTGCAGGTAGTGGCTGGCCTCGTGATACAGGACCATCTCGGTGGAGGTCATGTCGAGCCGGTCGTAGAAGCAGCACAGGTCGTAGTCCCCGAGGAACATGAAGTAGGCCAGGGCTCCGCCCCCCGCCCCAGAGGTGCGCATGAACTCTTTGCGGTTGGCAAAGAAGTTGATCATCATCTTCTTCTTGCGCTTGTCGCGCTTCACGCGCCACTCCTTGGCGAAGATCTTGTAGTAGGACTCGAGGCGATCCTGGAACATCTCGGCCACGCGTTTGGGCAGCGTGTACTTCCAGCGGAAGTTCGAGGTCTCTTCCTCGTAGGCATTGCCCCATTCCGCGTGGGCCAGGGCCTCCTCGATCTGCTCGAGTCGCTCCTCTCCCTGCTTCTCCAGAGACCGCCTGCGGTTCTTGGCCAGGCCCTCCAGGTCTGCGGCCAGGAACAAGTCCTCTACCCAATCGTTGGGAACAAGAACGTCACCATTCTTGAAGTGGATCGTGCAGGTCTCTTCTCCGCGCTCCATCATCGGTCCGTCGATGACGCGGCCGTCCTTGAGCAACAGGATGTCCGCCTGCAGGGGTGAAGCAAGAAGAACCAGGCATACCGCAGGGAGCGAAACCTGGTAATTGAACGGTCCAAGCATGGTTCTCACGGGGTCAGGAGATGAACTTGAAGTAGGCCTTGGTGAACGAGCTCCAGTCCTTCTCGGTCCAGTCCGCGAAGGTGCGTTCGAATACCTCGCGCACCATGTCCTGCTCCTTTTGGCGCCAACGCTCGGCGCGTTCCTTGCCGAGTGCGTCTTCTTCCTCTTCGGTCTTGGGGGCATTGCCGATACTCGCAACCCCTTTGTCCTTCTCGTTGATCTCGTCCACGACCTGGGTGAGTGTTGTCACGTAGGTCTCAAGCAGCGTCTTGGCCTGCTTGCAGCGGGCGCCCTCCTTGGATAGCAGGAAGCGCACGAGTTGAGCGGCCTCGGCGCTCTTGGAGAAAGTGCCCCCTCCACCCGCACCAGATGAGAACTCCTCGCGGGTCTGGCTCATGATCGTACGCGGGGCCGTGGCTCTGCCCTGGGAAGCGGCCAGGCGCGCCCCTTCCCGGGCGTACTCGTTCACCCGGAACTCCAGCTTGCGCCCATCGCGTCGTGCGCCGCGCACGTGGGTGACAATGCCGATTCTGAGCCACTCGGGCATGGCTCGGGCGGCGTCTTCGTTGCGGTCGAGCAACCACTGCTCCAGCAGCTTTCCATTGACCCAGTCGACCTCGCCGCCAATCCAGCCGGTGTCCGGTTTGTGGGTGACAATTTCGGAACCAGGAGCCACGTAGCTGTAGGAGCCCGTCGTGCCGGTGCGGGTCCCGCGGGTGAATGCCCCCTCCTCATCGGAGTCGTTGCAGACACGCAGGATGGGTGCTCGCATGTACTCGTTCTCGCCGAAGTAGGAGAACTCCTTGCTCAACCATTCGATCAGGAGATCGGCGTGATCGCCCAGCTTCTTGGCCCACTTGTCCTGGTCGTGGTCGAGCACGAGAACCTTGCCGCGGTACTGGTGATCCCAGTCCTTGGGCAGGGCGCGGATGGCCTTCTCGTGCTTGATTTTCTGGGATTCGACGCGCTTGGAGCGGCGCTCCTTGGGCGTGCCCTCGGTCAGCTCCCGTCGGGTGATGCGGATGCCGCCCGGAGTGCTCGCCCCCGTGGGCAGGAGCTCACCTGAGCGCTCGATGAATTTGAAGGACTTCAGGCTCTTCTCGATGGTGCTCCGTAGCTTCTTGTACTCAGCCTCAAGCACCTCGGTTTGCAGGACAAAGTCGATGTCGGGCGCGTGGTAGATCCAGGTGATGATGCGCTTGGGCCCCGAGCGGGCGAGCTTCTCTACCTTCACCGAGTAGCGCGTCACCTCGATCTTGCCGTGCTTGCCCTTGTCCTTGGAGTCCACGTACCAGCCGCCGCCCGCATAGGTCCGGTCGAGGAAGTCCTCGTAGTCCTTGTAGGGATTGGAGATCGTGGTTGTCTTGGTGGTCACCCCGTCTTCGGACTCTTCTTCCACCACCTTCTTGCGCTCTTGATTCGCGTGGATGAAGGCGATGCAGAGCATCTCGGGTACGTGGCTGTAGGTGTAGCCCGTGGTCTTGTCCGTGCCGAAGTACTCCTTGTTGGACAGGTGCTTGCTCGCCAGCCACCCCTCGTCGGTCTTGAGGGCCACGGAGGCCCAGCTCTTCGGCGCGCGGAAAGAGAATCCGAAACGCTCGTTCTTGACGAGGCTCGAATTCTGGGGGAGCGGGGTGAGGGCGAGAGTCGGCTGGAGCGCGGTTAGGGTCAATGCGCCTACAGACAGAAGGATGCGGAACATGGCTGTCTCCTTGAGCGAGCGTGGCTCTCGGGGGGCGGTATAGAAAGTTCCCTAAGAGGTCGCTGCGGCCTAGCCTAACGATGTGCGGCGTCCAGCGTTGGAAGGAAACTGGGCGGGAGGCACCAGCGCCTGTTCCAGGCCTTCCGGAGTGGGTTCTTCCCCTCCAAGGCATGCTCGGAATCTCGTTGAAAGCCCCGTTTCCCGGGCGTAGGCTTAAACCGCCGGGCCCGGGGGGGATCCCGATGAGGCTCGACCATTCATCATGGCCAAACGCAGAGACAACATGTTGGAGGCCTTCCAGGCCTCGTCCGCATCCGACTCCCTTGGCGACGGGGCCGCCGCTATGGAGGGGGGCACGCACACTTCACGACGGTCGCCTGGGGGCGGCTCGGGTGGCTTGAACCTGCCCATGGGGCCTGGGGTCTTCCTGCTGTTGCAGGTGGTCTTGCTGGTGCTGGCCTTCATGGCTGGCAAGGCCTCCGGCGGACTGGGGACGGTCCAGGCTCAGGGCCGCGATGACCAGCTCTCGACGCGGACTCTCGACGGGGGAGCCCCGGGCGGGAATCCGTCCGAGGACGTCGCAACGGATCGCGGTTCGGATCCGGTCCGCGTACAGGCCCAGAACGAGTCCATTCCAGCCCCGGACGAGGTCCTCTCAACCCGACCGGGCCGTGGCGCGCGCCGGCCGGGAACCGTATCCCAGAGGACCTCAGGTCAACAGCCGGGGGAGACCTCGGCGGGCAGTGTGGGCAGTGTGGGCAGTGTGGGCAGTACGGGCAGTGCCGCGGACGCGGCCTTCGCCGACCCCGCCAACCGTTTTACTCTGCTGGTATTCACGGCCGACGGCACCGATTTTGGTCACGAGATGACCACGGTCAACCAGGCTAACCTGGAAGCTCAGGGATTCGCCGCGATCACCCCGCGTGAACGGGGGGGGAAGTGGCTCCTGCACGTGGGAGCCTACGGCAGTTTCGCGGCGGCTGAGCAGGCCCGTATCAAGGTCGCCAGTGCGCCGGGCCCGGATGGCAGGCAGACCCCCTATGCGGGGGCGTACGTGGTCAACATCACTCGCTGACGCGCGCCGCTTGCAGGTTTTCGGCCCACTGATGCCCCCGTCCGGCTTGTGATCCCCGTCCTTTTCGGCGTGGGGGCCTTTCCACGGGGCTGGGAGGGCTCTAGGATTCTTGGCCCTTGTTCCCCAGGAATGAGCATCAGTAACCCCATACTGTCCACTCTCCTCTGCCCTCTCCGGGCCATCCCCATGTCTATCCATCCCAGTCTTCGCGGCGGCGACACCCTCGTGGGTCAGCGCAGCGTCTACACCCGTGTCGAACGCCTCGAGAAGTTGATGCGTGATGGGAAGGTCAGCGAAAAGGACTCCCCTTTTGGTCTCCCGAAGGTACGGACCTTCGTCAAGGTCAAGGCCAAGAAGAAGGATCCTGAAGAGGAAGCCGGGGAAGCCGCTGAGGCCGGGGCCGAGGAGTCCGAGGCCACGGAGTAGTAGTCTCCCCTCGGAGGCTGCGTTTCTTCGCGAACGGACTGTGCGCTGATCGGGGCCTGGAGCTCCGTCGAACCGTCCTGATCTGCATCGTCGCCATGGCTTCTACGAGTACCTCCACCCGCGCGCCCATCATGGAGGTCTTTGCCTCCATCCAGGGCGAAGGGGCCTATGCCGGTCAGGCGCAGGTGTTCCTGCGGCTGGCGGGCTGTCCTTTGCGGTGCGAGTGGTGCGATACACCCAGCTCTTGGAGTGTCGACGAAGAGCGGTCGGCTCGGGTTGCCACGGCCGAGGGCACCAAGCGTTATTCGGCTTGGGCCAATCCGTTTCAGGCGGCGACCTGGGTGGCCGCCTGCGAGCCGCGGGATGCGCGCACCGTGAGCGTCACGGGCGGCGAGCCTCTCATGTGGCCCGAGTTCCTGCTGGGGTTGCCCGATATGCTCGCGGGCCGACGCCTGCATCTCGAGACGGCCGCGGCTCATCCCGAGGCCTTGAAGCGCGTCGCCCCGGTATTCGATCACCTGAGCCTGGACCTGAAGCTGCCCGAGGACATGGGGGAGGTTGTGCCCATTGGCGTCGATGGCGTCCACGATGAGCCCAGCCCGCGCACCCCTGAGGACTGGACCCGCGTGCGCCGTGAAGTTCTGGCGATTGCCGCCGACCGCGATGCCTGCGCTAAGATCGTCATCCGTTCCGATCGTCCCCTGTCCGCCTACCTGCCCCTGCTCGAGGACCTCGAGCGGTTGGCACCCAACGTTCCCCTCTATCTAACCCCGGTCAGCCCCATCGGAGGGGTCGGGGCCCCCGATCCCGGTTTCCTTGAGGACCTGGTGGAAGAGGCCCGCGACCTGCACTTAGACGTGCGCGTTATTCCCCAATTGCACCGGGTGCTTTCGATTCCCTGAGTGCCCTGCCCCTGCGATCCCGTTGAATTCCCCGGCCCACTCCTCCATGGATGCCTCTGAGACCCAAGCTGATTCCGCCGCGGCTCTGCCGCGCGTTGTGATCGTTGGGCGACCCAACGTGGGCAAGTCCACCCTGCTCAACCGCATGTGCGGTAGCCGAATCGCCATTGTTGAACCTACAGCCGGGGTGACGCGCGATCGTATCGCGGTGCCGGCGCGTTTGAGTACTCCCGATGGGGATCGTTGGTTCGAGGTGGTGGACACCGGTGGTATTGGAATCGTGGACCGCGACGATCTGGGGCCGCACGTCGAGGGCCAGGTCCAGTTGGCCTTGGAGAAGGCCCACTTGGTGCTGTTCATGGTGGACGTGCGTAGTGGAATCATGCACCTGGACAAGACCGTGGCGAAGACCATGCGCGCCTTGGACGTTCCCACTCTGCTCGTGGTGAACAAGACCGAGGGCGAGAAGCTGCACTGGGATGTCGACGTGTTCCGCCGTCTGGGAATCCACGGGGAGCCGATCCCCATCAGCGCCCAGAACGGCGAGGGTCTGACCGACCTCTATGCACAGATTTACGCCGCGTGCCCCGAGGCTCCCAGCTCGCGCCCGCCCGGGGCCGATGCCATGAAGATCGCGATCATCGGCCGCCGGAACGCGGGCAAGTCCACGCTGGTCAACCATCTGGCCCAAGAGGAGCGCGTCATTGTCTCGGAGGTTCCCGGAACCACGCGCGACGCCGTAGACGTCCTCTTTGAGCGGGACGGTGAGATCTTCGTCGCCATCGACACCGCGGGTCTGCGCAAGCGCGGCAAACAGGACGACGCTATCGAGTTCTTCTCCGAGGCGCGCAGCAAGAGGACCATTCGCCGCGCCGACGTGGTGGTTCTTATGTTCGACGTATCGCGCACCATCTCCGCCATCGAGAAAGCCCTGGCCACCTACGCCTACGACCACCACAAGCCCGTGGTCCTGGCCGCCAACAAGTGGGATCTCGTGCAGGACAAGGACCCCGAGGATTTTCGCAGGTACCTGGACTCCCAGCTGCCTGGCCTGTCCTTCGCGCCCATCGTCTTCCTGACGGCCAACCGGGGATGGAACGTAGAGGAGACCCTGGGCCTCTGCCGGGATCTGTACGCCCAGGCTCGGCAGAGAGTCACTACCGGGGAGCTGAACCGGGTTCTGAAACGGGCTCTTGAGAGCCGTGGGCCAAGTAAAGCCGGTCATAGCGTCCGCATCCGTTACGCTACCCAGACCGATGTGGCGCCGCCCACTTTTATGATCTTCGTGAACGACAAGAAACGCATCAGCAAGGACTATCTGCGCTACCTGCAGAATCAGATCCGCAAGGACCTGCCTTACGATGAGGTGCCCATGCGCATCGTCCTGCGCGATGGCCGCTCTGACCCCGATGGAGACTCCGCCCGATGAATCGACGCACCTGGCTGTTCGTGGCCCCGCTCCTGCTGCTGGGCCTCTCCTCTTGTGCTCTGTTTCAGCGCCAGATCCACCCGCGTTGGACCGAGGGCACGGTGAAGTGCAACTCCGAGTCCGTCTTGTACGACGTCATCCACCTCTCCTTGGAGAATGCCAGCTATCCCGTGGGCATTGGGGCGGATAGCGGCGCACGCGAGATCGTCTCCGGTTGGTTCCGTTCGGGTGCGCCCTTCAAGGGCAAGGGCTACCGCCAACGGGCAACGGTCGAGTACACCCCGGTGTCGAACTCCCTGCCCCGGGGCGAGTTCTTGATTCGCGTGCGGGTCCAGCGTGAGATCAACGAGAGCTTCCGGCCGCTTGATCCGCGCTACGCTGACTGGAAGGAGTCTCAGGACAACCCCGAGGAGGGCGAGCGCGTGCTGCAGTACATCCGCTCCTTCCTCGCCCAGGGCAACTTTGAAGTGGGCCCCAAGAAGGCCAAGCGCTTCCAGTCGCCCGGCCAATAGGAGCTCGCGGCCCCAAGAGGCGGGTTTGCGGCACCATTCTACCTAGGCGACCCAATTCGAGACGGAGGGGCTCGGCGGCTTCGTCTCACATCGGGAAGACGATGCTCAAAACAGCGTGCGCGCCTCCATCCCTGGCGTAGCCCGGGTCGATGGGAGGGGAGAGTCCCCCTTCCATGGCTGTCCCCACGCACAATCCCGCCTCCCTGCCGGGTCACGTTTCTTCCGTTGACGTTGCCCCCGGCCCATGGACCGAGCCCACCCGTGGGTCTCTGGCGCGTGTCCTTGGGGAAGTGCTGCGCACGCCCGGCGCGCTCTGGCGCAGTCGGGACCTGGTCGGCACCTGCCTGGGCCGGGACCTCTCGGGGCGCTTTCGTGGCACGCTGCTCGGTTGGCTCTGGCCCCTGGTCCAACCCGCCATGCTCCTGGTCGTCTACGGCTTCGTCTTCGCCGAGCTTCTCGGTGTGCGTATGCCCGGGGTCGCGGCGCAGCTGCAGGCGAGCTACGGCCTCTACCTGTTCACCGGCGCGCTCGTCTGGAGCGCGTTCGCCGAGTCGCTGACGCGCGCCACCACCTCCCTTGTGGATGGGCGGCACCTGATCGGCAAGCTCACCTTTCCTGCCGAGGTCCTGCCCCTGACCCCCGTCCTGGGGGGCATGGTCACCCTAGCCTTCGGGGCTTGTGTGACCCTGGCGGTGACCGGCGCCACCGGCTTGCACCCGCTGCCCGGGGCCGAGCTGGCCTGGGCTCCCGTGCTCTTCGCCCTAGGAGGACTCTTCACCTACGGCTTGGCCCTGTTGTGTGCCGCGGCCCACATCCATCTGCGCGACACGCGCGAGGTCATGACCTGCCTTCTGACCGTTCTGATGTTCGCCACACCCATCTTCTGGGTGCCTTCGGCGGAGGTCATGCCTTCCATCGGGCCCTGGCTGGATTGGATCCAGGCCTCCCCTCTGTACCTGTGGATCACGGGCTGGCGTGGCGTGCTCATGGGCGGGCAGCCGGCGGAAGCTCTTGGAATGGGCGTCGCTGAGTGCTGTGCGAGGCTTGCTCCCTGGTCCGTGGCCAGTGCCCTCATCGGCCGTGCCGTCTTCGCCGCCCTGCAACGGGGCTTTACGGATGAGGTCTGAACGATGAAATCCCCCCTCGCCCTACAAGCCGAAGGCCTCGGCAAGTGCTACTCGGTGTGGCCGAATGACCGTTCACGGTGGCAAGCCGCTCTGACCCTTGGCTACCTCAACCGGGCCCGGAAGGTACGGGCTCTCGAGGGCGTCTCCTTTGAGCTGAAGCGGGGCGCCTGTCTCGCTCTGGTGGGCGACAACGGCGCGGGCAAGTCCACCCTGCTCAAGCTGCTCAGCGGCAACACGCCGCCGACCTCGGGCCGCTTCCGAACCGGTGGACGCGTGGCCGCCTTGCTCGAGCTGGGATCCGGATTCCATCCCGACTACACGGGCCGCGAGAACGTTCTTATGAACGGTGTGCTGCTGGGGGCCAGCCGGCGCGAGGTGAAGGCCCGCATGGGTGAGATCTTCGAGTTCGCCGAGCTGCAGGACGTGGCCGACGCTCCTGTCCGCACCTACTCCAGCGGCATGGCCATGCGCCTGGCCTTTGCCAGCGCCATGGGCATGCAGCCCGAGATTCTGCTCCTGGACGAGGTCCTCGCTGTGGGGGACATGGCCTTTCAGAAACGCTGCGTGGACCGCCTCTTCGATTACCGGGCCGCCGGTGGGACCCTGATTGTCTCCAGCCACAGTCTCTACGACCTCCGCCAACTCTGCGACGAGGCCCTGTGGCTCGACCACGGCCAGATGCGCGGCTTCGGACCAGTCACGGACCTGACCCACGACTACGCCGCCCACTGTGTGGGGGCCCCCTCTTCCAACGGCTCGTCTGCCTCATCGGAGCCCGCTCCTGAGGCTCCGTACCTCAGCAGCTTCGAGTGTGTGGACGGGGTCGCCGAGGGTGCCTCGCAGCGAGTGGCCAGTGGTCAGTCCCTGCGCCTGCGTATCGGCTGGGAGGATCCACGGGCCGACCGCCGACCCTTGAGCCTGGGCGTGACCTTCACCCGCCAAGGGGCCACCTTGCAGGCGGGAGTCGCCACCCACCACGACGGTTTGAGCCTTCTGGGCCCGGGCGGGCAGCTGGAACTGGAGCTGCCAGACCTATCTCTGCTCGCCGGTCGCTTCAGCGTGGTGGCGCACCTCCTCGACGAGCACGGCGTGCACCGCTACCACGAGCGCGCTCTGCGTGTACCCCTCACCGTGACCCACTCGGGCCACGACCTCGGTCTGGTGCGACTCGCTCATCGTTGGCACGGGATCACTGTGCCGCCCTCCCTCGTCCCTGACAGTTCCCCAGTCGTCCAAGAGGAGTCTGCCTGATGAACCCCCCTCCGCACCTGCTCCGTCCCTGGCTTCAACCGCTGACCGCCATCGTTGTGAACTACAAGAGTGGCGGCTTCGCCCTCTCGTGCCTGCGCTCGCTGCAGGCGGAGTGGGCCCGCTGTGGAGGCGACCCCCGGGATCTCGAGATAATCCTCGTGGACAACGCATCGAACGACGACTCGGACCGCTGGCTGGACACCATCGAGCGCGAAGGCGTGCGTGTCCTGCGTTCAAAGATCAACCTGGGCTACGCCGGAGCCATCGAGTGGGGGCTGGGGCACAGTCAACAGGAGGGTCCGGTGATGTTCCTGAATCCCGACCTGTTCTTCCTGCCCGGCTCTCTGCAGAGCCTGCTCTGCCACCTGGCTAGCGATCCGGCCCTGGGTGCCGTCGCCCCCCGGACGGTTGTGGACGAGGATGCTCATCTGCACCTGCCACCCATCGCCCTGCCCACGGCTTGGGACGAGTGTCTGGGCACTCTCGCCCGCGCCGTGCCCTTCCTCTCACGCTTCCTGGCCCGGCGCCAGAGCCGCTTGGCCCGTGACCATTGGAGCGCCTGGCGACCGCAGCCCGCCGACATGCTCTCAGGCGCCTGCGTGCTGGTCTGCGCAGAGATGGCCCGCGGCGACGAGCCTCTGTTGGACGCGGCCTATCCCCTGTACTACGAGGATGCCGACCTGTGTCAGCGTCTGGCTGCGCGTGCCATGCACATGGACTGGGTTCCCGCCGCAATCGTGGTCCACCATTGGTCCCGCTCCGCTGGATCCGGCTCGGCTTTCGAGGGTCAGCCGCGCCAGTTCTGGAGCCGCTCGCGTCAGGTCTACATGGAGCGCTGGTCCAAGGCACCGATGCGCTGGGCCTTGTCCTTTGCTGAACGCCTGATCGCGCACCTGCCAGCGGGCCTGCTGGATCGGACCCCGCGTGGGATCGAGCGTCTGGCATCGCACGACGCGGAATGTGAGCGAGTGGAGCTCGCCTTGCCCGCCGAAGGTGACCTGTTCATGGAGCTCTCCATGACCCCGCACTTCAGTCTGTGCGCGGGGATTGCCGTGTGCGGTGCGGAGCTCAATGAGAGCTGGTCGTTCCCGGCCAGCGCCTGGGACTGGCTGTTCCCCGGAACCTATTTCATGCGCGCGGTGGACTCTGAAAGCGGAGCGGTGCACGCCACCTGGACCTTCACCAAGGTTGCTCCTGCTCGCAGCCAAGCCCTGCCCAGCGAACCCTTCGAGCCGGCCTTCCGAGGAGGGCTCACGGCATGAGTCCGCTTGAATCTCCTCGCTGTCTGAGCGCTCCCGTTCGCGGGTCAGTGCTCGTCTTGGCGCCCCATCCCGACGACGAGGTCATCGGAGTGGGGGGGACCTTGGCCCTGCACGCGCGCCAGGGAGACCGCGTCCACGTTGTGGTGGCCTTTGACGGCGCGGCCGGTGTGCCGGCCATGGCACCCGAATCGGCACGCGACCTGCGATGCCGTGAGGCTCTGGCTGGCGGCCGGGCCCTTTCGTCGGCGACCTCCGCTCTCACCCACCAGTTCCTGGAGTTCCCTGAGGGCCACGAGCCCACGGACGCCCAGTTTCGGCGGGGTGCGGCCCTGCTCGCCCGCATCCTGATGGAGCGTCGCCCCACCAGCGTCTACGCGCCCTGGCCCGGGGACGCTCATCGCGACCATCGCTCACTGGCATCGGCTCTGACCTTCGCCCTGGAGTTGATCCCCGTGCACCAGCGCCCCAGGCACGTCTGGGGTTTTGAGGTCTGGTCCACCCTCGAGGCGAGCATTCTGGTGGACGTTACCCCGGTGATGGAGATGAAGCGCGCCGCCCTCGCGTGCCACGCGAGCCAGGGTTCGGACGAGCTGACTCACCGCGCCCTGGGCCTGGCTGCCTGGAGATCCGCTCACCTCGACCAAGATCAACGCTACGCGGAGGCCTTGTGCCCCTTTCCCCCCGCGAGCTCACCCGAGCTCAACCCCGTCCCCGCTTTCCCCCCGGAGCAACGCGCGTGAAGATCGCCCTGTTCACATCTCACTTTCCACCCCAGTTCACCGGGGGGACCGAGCAGGTTGCCCTGGCTCAGGCCCTAGCTTTGACCCGGCGCGGTCATCAGGTGCACGTCGTCTCTGGTAGTGACGAGACCCATGACGGCCGTGACGTCGTGCGGACGAGCGTGCAGGGGTTGGAGGTGTCGTTTCTGCCGCGGACCCATTCGGAGCCCATGGATCTGGCTCAGTCCTGGCCGCGCGTGTTAGATCTTGCCGAGCGGGAGGTGCAAGGGGCCGACCTCATCATCGTGCACCACCAGGCCACCCTCGGGTCGGGTCTGGTGCGTCGTCTGCGATCATCGGCATCCGTGATGCTGTGGCTGCATGACCACCACTTCACGTGCCCGCGGAGTTTCCGGCAGGCGCCTTCTCCATCGATCACGTGTCCCACTCGCGAGGCCGTGGCTCGCATCGGGCACAAGGCCTGCGCGGATTGCCTTGCACCGTTGACGCCCGATGCGGATCCCTACCGCACGGCCCTGGGCGTGGCTGCACGTCAGCGGGCCTTCCAAGCCGAGGTGGATGCTGCCACCAGGGTCCTTGTCCCCAGCCGCACGCACCTGGTGCGTCTCTCACAATTCCTGGATTTCGGTCCCGGCCAGGTCAAGATCCTGGAGCCCGGCCTGTGCATGGAGCTTCCCGACGTACGTCGCAAGCCACGACTGTGGAAGGGCGATGGCCCGCTGCGGATCCTCCATCTGGGTCGCCGATCCGTGGAAAAAGGCAGCCTCGATCTGGCCCGGGCCGTGGGCCGGATGCCCGCGGGTCGTGTCCAACTGGTCTTTGCCGGAGGCAGCGAGAAAGGCCTCGATACCGCCCTCGAGGCGGCAGCTGGAGTAAATGAAGTGGAGTGGCACGGGACCTACGACCCTGCGCAGCTGGCGGCCATTGCGGCAACCTGCCACGTGGTGGCGCTCCCTTCTCGCCTCCCGGAGAGCTACTCTCTGTGCGTGGACGAAGCCCTGGCCTTGGGGCTGCCCGTCTGGGCGTCCGGAGCGGAGGCGGCGCGGGAGCGTTACGGCGCACTGGGCCTGCACGTCCTCCCCGCGGGCGAACCCGATGTCTGGGCGGCCGCATTCACAGAGCTGATCCGTAACCCGGCCCAAGTTCAGGCCCATATGTTGGACCTGCCCGAGAATATTCCCACCTGTCAGCGATCGAGCGAGACCCTGGAGCGCTGGGGTCAAGAGCTCGTCCGCCAGTTCCGTGACCAACCGATATCCGCCTCTAACGACCATCGCCGGCTTGCCTAGCCGGGTGCTCGTCTTCGCACCCCACCCCGACGACGAGGTCTTGGGTTGTGGGGGGGCCTTGGCGTTGCACGCCCGCCGTGGAGATCACGTGCGCGTGGTGGTCGTGAGCGATGGTGGCGCCGGCGGTGACCCAGAGGTGCGCGCCGCCGAAGCGCAGGCCGCGGCTGAGGTGCTGGGCGTGAGCGAGTGGGCGCAACTCGGTCTGGAAGACGGGGCGCTTGAACGCGATCCCACCCTGGTGGATCTCTTGCAGCGCGAGCTGGCTGAGCACAAACCCGATCTTGTGTATGGACCCTCGCCATTTGAACTGCACTCTGACCACCGTGCCCTATGTGCCGCCCTGGCGGCGGCGCTTCAGGCTGGCGATCCGTGTCGCGTTCACCTCTACGGAGTGAACCGACAGGTACCCGCGAACTTCCTCCTGGATACCACCCCCGCCGCGGAGCAGAAGGACCGCGCCCTGGCGGCGTTTGTGTCCCAGCAGGCACAGATTGATCTCGCGGGCAAGGCCGAGGCTTTTGACCGCGCCTACACCGTCAACGTGGAGGATCCCGCGGTGGAGCGCGCAGAGGGTTTCATGGCTCTGGATGGTCACGCCGTGCAGGCCTATCGGGCGCAGGTCGTGCGGAGCCTGCTGGATGACGATGGCGAGGACCACGAAGCAGGTACGGTCGGCTCCGGAGCCAGTGCCGTCATCTCCACCTGGAACAAGATGGAGGACGTGCGCGCCAACCTGGATGGCTTGCGGGCTCAGACCCACCCCTTCGAGCAGATCATCGTTGTGGACAATGCGAGCCACGACGGAACAGCGGCCATGATCAGCGCCGAGTTCCCCGAGGTGCATCTGATCGTGATGCCGCACTCAAAGTACGGGGCCTGCGAGACGTTCAACATCGGCTTCGCCGCGGTGCAGACCGAGCTCACCGCCATCCTGGACGACGACGTGGTCCTGCCTCCCAATTGGCTTGAGGGCGCCCGGGCACGGTTGAAGCAAGAGCCCGAGTCCACGGCTGTGATCTCCACCAAGATCATCGAGCCCGGCATGCCCGAGGCCTACCGCAACTCACCGGCCGTCAATGAGGAGCGCTACATGAGCACCTTCCGCGGCTGCGCGAGCCTGGCCAGAAGCGATGTGCTGCGCGAGGCGGGCTACTACGACGAGCGCCTGTTCATTTATGGCAACGAGCGCGACCTCACCTGCCGCATCCTCAACCTCGGCTACCGCGTGCTGCAGTTTCCGGGGGTGGAGGCTTTTCACAAGACGCCTTTTGGCGTGCAGATGGGCAAGCGCAGCCTGTACTACCACGCGCGCAACGCCTGGTTGGGCATGATCAAGTACGCCCCCCTGTCGGATCTCTTGCGCATGCCCTTCCTGGTTCTCACACGCGTGCTGCTGCGCTCGGGGAAGAGCGAGGCCGAGGGTGCGGTGCACGATGCCACCGGCACCATTGGCATCGGCCGCGCCGTACGCGAGACCCCGGGAGCCTGGTGGGTTCTGGTACGCGCCAGCTGTAGTGTGCTCTGGAACCTGCCCTATTGCCTGCGCCGCCGACAGCCTGTGCGCGCGCCCGACTTTGAACTTCCCCTGCACTAGATGAGCGCTCCCCCCGAAGATCGACCGGGCGCGGTCAGCGCCGTGATCTGCAACTACCAGGGGCGTGAGTATCTGCCCGCGTGCCTGGAGGCGCTCCAGGCCTGCGACCTGGCCGAGGTGATCGTGGTGGACAACGCGTCCACGGATGGCTCCCTCGAGTGGCTACGGGAGCACCATCCCGAGGTGCGCATCCTGGAGATGGGGGAGAATGCCGGTCCCGCCCGTGCCCGTAATGCGGGCCTTAGTGCGGCGCAGACTCCGTGGGTGCTGAGCCTGGACAACGATGCCATCGTCACACCCGGGATGTTCGAGCGTCTGTGTGAGGTGGCCCGCTCCCGGCCCGATGCCAAGGTGTTGGCGCCGCGCAGCGTCTTTCATGCCGAGCCCGACCGGGTGCACTACGACGGTGGGTCCGTGCACTACGCGGGCCTCATCTCCTTGCGCAACTTCTACCGCCCCCAAGACCAGGCGCTCGGCGCCGATGTCGAGGAGGTGGACGTCTTCGTCTCGGTGTGCGTGCTCTGCGATCGGGAGACGCTGCTGGAGTTGGGTGGGTACGACGAGCGCTACTTCATTCTCTTCGAGGATCTCGACCTCTCCCTGCGCCTACGCCAGGCGGGGCATACCCTGCTGGCCGTGGAGGACGCCATCGTGCGCCACGACGCGGGCACTCCCGGGGTGAGCTTTCGCGAGGGGACCGACTATCCCGCGCGGCGCGTCTTCTACCACTCGCGTAACCGCTGGCTGTTCATGCTCAAGACCTACCGCTGGTGGACCCTCTTCGTGTGCCTGCCGGGGCTCGTCGTGTACGAGGTTGTCTGGTTCGGGTTCGCGCTGCTCAAGGGTGGGCTGGGTTCGTGGCTGAAGGGCAAGTGGGCCGTCTTGAGCACCCTCCCCGAGACCCTGCGCATGCGACGTGAGGTCCAGGCGCGTCGGCAGGTAGGCGACCGGGCCCTGATGGTGGGTGGGCCCCTGACGGTGACGCCCGCGCTCGAACAGGGCGGAGTGGGCGGCTGGTTGGTGAGCGTCGTGGACGCCCTCCTGCGGGGCGTCTGGGCTCTCGTCCGGCCTCTGGTGCGCTAGTCCCGAGCGGACTCAGAGAGCTGCTTGATGTGGCGTAGCACTCGCCCGTGGATGCTGTGCACGATGCCATCGCCCCACAGCTTCCAATAGTGTGCAGGTCCCATGTCCACCACGTACCAGGTACTGCCTTCCAGGCGTGTCCTGCCGCCGGGCAAGGCGGTCAGACGGAACTCACCCCGTACGCTGCGGAATGACTCGTCCAGATGCGGGGCGTTGACGTGGGCGTAGAAGCTCCACTCCTGCATGGGGTCGGGCTGCTCCTGCACGTCAAACGACAGGCGCCGGGGTGCGTCCCAATGGGTGATGGGCTCGACGAAGGGGCCGGTCGTGAACTCACAGTAGCGGACGGCGCCCACGCCCTCGCCTTCGATTCTCGCCCGCAAGGGGTAGGCGATTCCGGTACTCAGCAGCCAGTCGTCCGGCGGGGGCAACTCGGAGAAGGAGACCACGTTTCCCCAAACCACCTCTGGCGACGCGTCGATCTCGATAGCGGTCATCACCTCTCGTTGATCGGGCTCCGTCCAGTGTTTCTGGGCTAGAGCGCTGAGGGGCAGGACTAGGATCACGAGCCCCAGCGTGCGGTCCGGTACCGCGGCCCCGCGCGCGAGGCTGCGGCCGAAGAGTGCGCCCGGTATGACGGCGGCCATCATGATCGGGAACGCCATAGTCAGGCAGACAAGACCCTCTAGCGCAAAGGCCAGCATGGCCAGGAACCCCGCCAAGAGAGCCAGGGTTGCCGTGCCGAGGGTGGCGAGGACGGACCGTTCCTTGGGCGCGTTGAACAGGTAGCCGGTAATCGTTCCCAATAAGAACGGGACCCCCAGGAAAAGGGCGGTGCCGTAGTACTCCATCCCCTCCGTGAGCAGGGCGATCAGTGCCGTGCCCCCAAGGACCGTGAACGCCAAGCCGAATAGAGCCGTTCGGAAGCTGAACTCATCGAGATCCTGCACGTCTGAGCGGACGCTTCGTGGTGGCGCCCACACGAGCACCAGGATCGTGATGTAGGACACCATCGGGAGCAGAAAACCAAGAGCCAACCAGCGCGAGAGGCCCGCTTCCCTGGCGCGGCGCGCACTCATGGCTACGCCGATCCACAGGAAGGGAAGGGCCCACACCACCAGGAAGGCCAGATACCCGGTGGGCAGATGGTCCACCTCCTCCATGCGCCTGCCGAAGTTGGGGTCGAGGTAGGTTGTCGGGCTCCAGAATTTGCCCGTCCAGGCAAAGTAGCACCCCGCGTCCACGGCGTACTTGACCAGTGCCAGACCCAGTCCGACCGCCAGATATCGCGAGCGGCCGACCGTGTCGCGCAAGGTGAACAACTCCCGAAGCCAGGACATACGCTTGAGCCTAGCGCCCAAGAGTCCCCCTGAGCCAGGGTGCGGGAGTTGATTCAAGGCGCCTAGCCGGGGATGGGGCCCTCGATTCGAATGGATTTGGTCCTGACGGCCGCCCCGGCCGGATGGTTATGCTCGCCAACCATGCGCGTGCTCCTCGTCAGCCACCGCTTCCCGCCTCATTCCGCGGCGGGTACGGAGGTCTACACGGCTGAACTGGCCCGGCGCCTGCAGGCCCGCGGCCACGAGGTCCACGTGTTCAGCAGCCACAAGGACACGGGCCGGGACGACCTGACCCTGGAGCGTCGCAGCCACGCGGGCGTGCCGGTGACCGAGGTCATCAACAACCTCTACCACGAGTCCTTCGAGCAGACCTGGCAGCACCCCGGAGTCGACGCGGTGTTTCGCGAAGAGGTGCAACGTATCGACCCGGAGGTGATCCACTTCCAGCACCTGATGTACTTGTCGGTCGGGTGCCTGGAGATCGCGCGCGAGACGGGCGCTGCGGTGCTCATGACCCTGCACGACTACTGGCTGGAATGCCCCCGCATGGGACAGCTCGTACACGCTGACGGCGAGCTGTGTAACACGGTGGAATTTGAGCGCTGCGGTACCTGCCTGCCATCCTTCGCCTGGACCCAGAGCGCTTCGGCTCGACGCGCGGGCCAGTCCCTGGCCGGCCTGCGGCGCGTGACGGGACTGGACCTCGGGCCCCTGGCGCGCAAGATCCACAAGAAGATCTCGCGTCCCAGCGATTTGCAAGCGGGCGTGGACCCACGGACCCAAGAGAGTTTTGCGACGTTCGCATCCCAGCGCACGGATGATCTGCGTCAGTGCACGACCGCCTCCGTACAACGCTTCCTCGCGCCCAGTCGTTTCCTGCGCGAGCGGCTCGTCCAATGGGGGATCGACGCCGACTCCATCTACTACACGCCGACGGGTTTGGACCCGCTCGGTGAGAAAGCGGCATCCGCGCCAGTATCTGACGGCCCAACCGAGGTGCTGTTCCTGGGCTCCTTCATTCCCATCAAGGGAGCTCACGTCTTGCTCGAGGCCTGGGGGCAACTCGACCCGGCCTTGCGCTCCCAAGCCCACCTGCGCCTGCACGGCCCCATCTTCCAGGATGCGGACTACGCCGCCGACCTGGGCCGTCAGGCCAAGGCCGCCGGGGCGATGATGGGTGAGGGCCTCGATCGGGCGGGGGTGCAAGCCGCCCTGGCCCGTGCGGATCTCCTGGTCGTTCCAAGTCTCTGGTTCGAGAACCGACCGCTGGTGCTGATGGAGGCCATGGGGGCGGGTGTGCCCGTGGTCGTGAGCGATCTGGGGGGCATGGCCGAGCTGGTGGAGGAGGGCGTCAATGGCTGGACCTTCCCCATGGGAGACGCGGCCGCCCTCGCTGCCGTCCTGTCGGAGCGCGTGCGCACGGGACCTGAGTCCATGGCCGCCGTTTCTGCGGAGGCCTTGGGCTTTCCCACGTGGGAGGAGGCGACGGACCAGGTGCTCGAGCACTACGCCGCCTGCCTTGCTTCGAGAGGGTCTGCGGGGTGAAGGTTCTGCTCGCCGTCCACGGCTACCCGCCGGAACTCTGCGGCGGTACCGAGGGATCGACCCAGGCCCTGGCCCGGTCGGCCGCGGCCGGTGGAGTGGAGGTCATGGTCGTCGCCGGCTCCCTTGAGCACGGTGAGGAGTTCTCCGTCAGTGAAGACGTGGACCGCGATCCCCAGACGGGTGCGGGCGTTCGGGTGCGTCGCATGCACCGCAGCGACCTCTACTTCGACCACTGGCACAAGCTGCACTCGCAGGATGTAGGGCAGGCCTTCACGGACATCCTGGAAGAGTGGCGCCCGGACGTCGTGCACGTGATGCACTGGTTGCGTCTCAGCGATGACCTCGTGTTGCGTGCGGCGCGCGCAGGCATTCCCTCCCTGGTCACCCTGAACGATCACCTGACCTCCTGCCTGTTGTCCCTGCGCGTTCATCCTGAGCGAGAGGCTCCCTGCGAGGAGACCCACTCCGCCATGGTGTGCATGGCTTGCGCCGGAGCCTTGCCCCCGCGCACCCCCTGGGTTCCCCTCGAACAGCAGATGGTCCTGTTTGCTGAGCGCAAGGCCCGGCTGGATCGGGAGCTGGACCTGGCGCAGTACCGGATCGTCCCCAGCCTGGCCCACGGGGAGGCTCTGGCACGGCACACGGGGCGTAGCCAGGGCGCATTGGTCATCCCGCCAGCCCGCGCCGAACGCCTGAGCCCCTCGCCCCCCCTGCCGGCTCCCGACGGGGATCAGCCCCTGCGCCTGGGACTCTGGAGCGGTGGCGGGGCCGCCAAGGGGGCGCGCTCGATCTTGAGTGCCTTGATCCGGGTTGTGGATGCGGGGCTGGCGAGTCCCGTCGAGCTGCATCTGGCTGGCATCGAGCCCATGGATATGTCGGCTGTTGACCTGCCCAAGGGCCTCTGCTGTATCCAGCACGGTCCCTTCAAGCACGACGAGTTGAGCCAGCATCCCGTCACCCGGGTGCATGCTGCGCTCGTGGGATCCCTGGCGCCCGAGTCCTACGGCCTAGTTGCCGACGAGGCTTTCGAGTTGGGCCTGCCCACCCTCCTTCCGTCCGCCCCTGCTCTGGTGGAGCGCTTCCAGGATCAGGCGGGAGTGGACTTCTACGACCCGGCCAGCGAGGCATCCCTGGTGGAGGCTCTTGGCGCCCTGTGCGCTCGTCTTCCGCAGCCCCTCTCGGCCCGCGGTGACATCGCACCCAGCATGCAAGCCCTCACGGCCATGCACATGGGCCTGTGGGAGCGCGCTTGCGCCGCGCCTGTGCCAGCAGAGGCGCCCGCGGAGAACTGGTTTGAGAGCCGCCTACGCAGCGAGGCTCAAGCCAGCTGGGATCGCCAGTGTTCCCAGACTTCCCCAGAGGACCTGGGTTTCTCCCCAAGTTGACCCTTCCCGCTTCCGTGGCTTCGCACCATGGACGAAAGGGTTCGGAGAGCCGAGGATATTCACCCACCATGTCGCTTCGCCCCGCACTCTGCCTGCTTGCCGCTCTGTCTGTCTCTGGTTGCACCGGTCCACCACCGGTGCGGCTCGACAGGGTTCCCTTGGCCGAGCTGCCCGAGCACTACCGGGAGCTCTGGACGGCGTGGTTGCAGGAGGCTCCCGATTGGAGCGAGCGCCGTGAAGCGTGCCGCAGTGATCCCGCGGTCTGCACCTTTCTGGTGGAGAATCTGGCGGCGGTGTTCCTGGAGTCCTACGCCCGCTCAGAGTTGGCCACGCACAGCAGCGGCGGCCATGGCACCTTCGAGCGCGCCCGGGCTGAGCTGTTGATTCTGGGGGAGGAGGCCGTCCCGACCCTGATGGAACTACACGTGATCGGAGATGGGGCCACGGCTCACCTGACGGCCGAGGTGCTCACGGCCATCGGCACCCCTTGCATCCCCGCCTGCCTTGAGCGCATGGACCGCCCGGAGGCCCAAGCGCGGCGTCGAGCCGTTTACCTCCTTGGACAGCTGCCCCATGGCCAGGATCTGGAGCCCGAGGTGCGTACGGCCCTGGCGGGCCGTCTGGCAGCGGATGAGGACTGGCTGGTGCGCAAGACCGCTGCCGTGGCGGTGGCGCAGCGCGGCGCACGGGACACGATCCTCTATCCCGCGCGCAACGCATTGACCCGCGCCCTGGCCGATCCGGATCAGGCGGTGGCCGCGGCCGCGGCGACGGGGCTGGCCAGCCTGGACGACCCGCGTGCCGTGCCGGATCTGATCGGTTTCCTACGCCGCGCCGAAGAGAACTCAGCCTTCGCCCTGTACCGGGTGGGGCAAGAGGCCTTGCAGACCCTCACCGGAACCACAGGCCGCCGCTCGGTCCGGGAGTGGGGGCAGTGGTATCGGACCTGGGAGGCCGAGCGCAAAAAGACCAGGGACACGGGGAACTGAAGACCCGCGGCGACTATCCTGGCCCGTGAATGAATCTCTCCCCCGACCTCTTCCGACCATGACCCACTGGAAAATCAATCGTCGCGATGGTGTCTGCGCAGGCTGTGAGCGCACCTTCGACGATGGCGAGCGCATCGTGAACTCCCTGTCTGTGGAGCCCGAGGGGCTCGACCGCCAAGAGCACTGCGTGCAGTGGTGGGAAGGCAAGAGGGAAGGCTGTGCCACCCAGGAGTGCTCGGCGGCCTGCGGTGAGCGCGCCCAGGCGCTGGAAGGGGGCGCGGGCGACGATCCCGATTCGCCAACCCGGGACCTTTTCTGGTGGTACGGACGGCATCTGGTGGACCGCAAGCGGACCGTCCAGCTGGATCTGGGTGCCCTTGAGCGCCTGTTTCTGGAGCTGGAAGGGCGCGAGGAGCAGGGCCTGAGGGAGCTACGCTACCTCCTGTGTCTGTTGCTCATGCGCAAGCGGCGGTTGAAGGTGGAGAAGCTCATCCGGGACGGCAGCGAGGAGGCCTTCATGGTGCGTAGACCCCGCCAGGAAGAACGCTACAAGGTGTACGTGTACGACTTCGACGCCGATCGCATGGATGAGATGCGCACCGAGTTGCAGGCCATCTTCGACGGTGCGGAAGGGGAGGGCGGTATCCAGTTGAGCAGCCCCGAAGCAGCTGATTCCGAGCCCCAGGCCCAGCCGGAGCCGGGCCCCGAGGGCGACCCCGAGGGCGACCCTGTGGATCTGGCCTCCGCGGACTCCTGAGGGCCAGCTGCCGGGAGGACGCCGGAATTGGGGGCGGGGTATTTTTGCCTTCGGAATCTCGGCCGGGCCATGGGGCTCCACGCAGGGCCTGAACCACTACCCCTAGTGGGTGAGGTTCCGATGACCCCCCGGATTCTGGGTGGCCTGGGTCGCGGCGTCCGTCGCGTCACCGATGGACGGGGGGCCCTTTTTCCGAGTCTTCCCTTTCAATCGGTAGGGTGGAGCGCAAGAATACCTAAATGTCACCAGATGGAGCAAAACGGAGCCAGGTGGAGCAAGATTCGCCTCACCCGCGCCGGGCGACTCGCTTCTTGGGGACCTCCCAGCACCCTCTGGATGACAAGGGTCGGGTCTTCTTCCCCGTGCGCTTCCTGCCTGAACTTCAGAAGGATGCGTGCGGGGATGCCACGGTGGTGGTGACCCTCGGTCCGGGGGGCTGTCTGTATCTCATGGGGCACCATGATTTTGACCTCGCAAGGCAGCCCTTCTCGGACAGCGCCTTTCCCTCACCCGCGGAGCTCCAGGCTCAACGGGATTTCTACGGGAAGGTGGAAGAGATCAAGCTCAAGTCCGGCCGTCTGCTCCTGCCCGACTGCCTGCGCAAGCAGGCGGGCATCGATCGGCAGCTGACGATGGTGGGCTGCGGCAACCGCGTCGAGGTCTGGGAACCTTCGCGACTTGAAGCCGTGGAAGGCGAGCTCGATGGAGCCTTCGAGACGTTCAATGCCGAGTCCAACTCGGCCCTTCCGCCGGGAGGCGAGTGAGTCGCCTATGGAACTCCTGGGGGGGAGAATACGAGAGGTGGAATTCAAGGGGAGGCCTTGGCAAATGACTCCTGATTCTAACGACGTGCATGTTCCGGTCTTGGCCGAAGAGGTGGTCGCCCTGCTGGGGGGTAGCGGCGACATATTGGACCCTTCCGGCCTGATTGTGGACGCGACGCTGGGTGCCGGGGGGCACTCGGCGTCTTTGCTCGAGTGTTTCCCGCGCATCCGTGTCCTTGGCACGGACCAGGATCCTTCGATCCTGGAATGCGCGCGGAAACGGCTTGAGCCCCATGGAGATCGCGTGCACCTGGTGCAGTGCCGTATCTCGGAACTCTCTCGGCTACTGCGCAAGTTGCGCATCGAGCGGCCCGTGGGCTTCCTGTTCGATTTTGGCGCCAGCTCCCTGCAGCTCGATACGCCCGGTCGGGGGTTCTCCTTCCAGGATGATGGTCCGTTGGACATGCGTATGGATCCCGGCCGGATACGCACGGCTGCCGACGTGGTCAACACGTGGGATGAAGACGACCTGGCCGACCTCTTCTACGCCGAGGGGGGCGAGAGGAAATCGCGCCCCATCGCTGCCGAGATCGTGCGCTGTCGCAGCCGGGCGGCCTTCCAGCGCACCGGGGCTCTTGCGGAGCTGGTCGTACGGATCGTGGGTCGCACGGGCAAGATCCACCCGGCCACTCGGGTCTTCCAGGCCCTGCGCCGGGCCGTCAACGAGGAGGGAGAAGAGCTATTGGCCGGGATGGAAACCGCCGAGCACTGGTTGGCCGACGGGGGCGTGATGGCAGCCATCTCGTTCCACTCGGGAGAGGACCGGGAGGTCAAGCACTTCCTGCGCGAGGGCGTCGTCCGCGACTGCTGGCGCTTGGAACCCAAGAAGCCCATTCAGGCGAGCCGTGAGGAGCAACGCAAGAACCCACGCGCACGGTCAGCCATTCTGCGCGGGGCGGTGCGGGTCCGCGGGGAAGACGAATGCGAGTAGGCGTCGGTACGGCCAGCCTGCTCCTGTGCATCGTTGTGTTCGTCGCCGCTTTGGCAACCGCTGCCTGCGAGGCCTCCAACAGCCAGCGGGGCGGAGAGATGTACGAAAAGGAGGCGCAACGCATTCAGATGGAGGGAAGGATCTTGCACCTGCTGAATAGCGTCGAAACACTTGAAATGGAGCAACTCGCGATTGAATCTCCTTTTGGGGATCCACAGACTCCAGAGAGATAAGGAGCCACGAAGAGGAGGTCATGGGGGGGATTCGACAACCGAACGCACAAGGCCGAGCCGCACGCTTGGGGGGCCGTCGGGGGGGGACGGGGTCAGGCCCCGGCTTCGATGGAGGTATGGGACCGGCCGTGGCGGCTGGCCTGATGGTGGGGCTCATTCTCATGGCGGTGGCGGTGCGGGCTGGGGCGGGCCTGTGGACGGGCCTGTGGACGGGTCAGTGGGGTAGGGGCGAGGCGTCCGCTTCGGCTCAGCGTGAGGTGCAGGGTTTCACCCCGGCTCCGACGATCACCGACCGCAACGGGCGCATCTTGGCCATGAGCGTCCCGGTCTATTCCCTGACCCTGTCGCCCCAGTCGATGTGGCGTAGCCACACCCCGGAGTTCATGTCCCGGACCATCCTGGCCATCCTGACGGATAGGCGAGTGGAGGAGCTGTCGAGCGGGGAGGTGCGGCGGTTTCTTGGCCAGCTGCTGGAGCATGATGGTCGCGCCGAGGCGAATGAACCCCGTGTGCTGACCGTTCAGGATCCCAGGCTGCTGCGCTTTGAGGGACCGCGCTTGCGTGAAGTTCGTGACTGGATTGAGCATGGCGCGCTCGAGGGGCAGCCCACCCGCGGCGAACTTAGCGGAATACGTCTGGTGAGGCTCGCCGGGGACCACGCTTGGACGATTCAGTGGACGCCGGAGGTTCTCCTCTCCCAATCCCTGCGTGAAGAGCACCTCGGTGACGGCACGAGCGCGCGCTACTGGGTGAATCACCTGCTTGACGAGCTGAACTCACTGGTGGGGCCGACCGTCATGCACGAGCGCCTCAGGTCGCGCGCGGGTGTCACGTGGTCCAGCCTGGCTGCGTCGGAGGTTCGCGCTCTTTCACGGGATGCAATCTGGAACGAGCTTCTTGACTGCCAGTATCGCGTGGCCAAGAAGTTCATCGATGAAGACCGGGCTCAGATCTTGCGCGAGATGTTTGCGGATCAGGCCGTGTCCTCGTACCAGATGAAGCTCGAGATGCAGGCACGGCGCACCTATGCCATGCGGCCTTCTGACTACAAGCCTTCGCCGTTCGTTCACGTCCCGGGCGAGGTCGTTCACGACCCCATCCAGGTACTGGGCTTCTGGGGCCGAATGGACTTCAGCGCCGCCGGGGCCCGGGCGGAACAAGTGCTTGAGGCACAGCCCGGAGGTCTGAACTGGAACAGTCTGGGAGATCCTCGTGAGGATCTTGTGGATCGATTGGTGAATGAGCCCCGACCCATGTTGGGGCTCGAGCTCCTCGCCCGGGATTACCTGGCGCAGGAGCCCTGGGCGCAGGCGCGCCCTTCCACCATGAAGGCCAGGCCACGGGTGCTCCCCCGGGATAGGAGAAACAGGTGGGCCAACCTGGGTCGGGCCATCCCCTCCGACCTGCTCAGTGCCCAAGGAGGCTCGTTTCCCGTCGAGGTGGAGACCACGCTGGACGCGCCCCTGCAGTTGTACCTGCACTACCAGCTCAGCCAGGCTGTGACACGGCAGGGAGCCGCCCTTGCCATGGGGATCGTGCTCGACACGACATCGGGTGAGGTTCTGGCCGTGGATGCGGTCCACGCCTATCGAATCAGCGGCTTCGCTCCTCTACAGCACACCTTCACCCCGGGCTCCACCACCAAGGCACTGATCATGGCCGCCGCCCTCGACCAGGGTGTGGTGCAGCCCGACGACCTCTTCAAGACCTTCGCGGACCAGGAGGGCATCCAGCTCGGGTCCCGGCACATTTCCGAGGCCCGCGGCGCGCCCAAGGAGCCCGAGATCACGGCCAGCCTGGCCCTGGCCCGTTCGGTCAACGCCGTCATGGTGCAGATCGGAGGGCTTGTGCCTGCCCCGGTGCTGCGTGAGTATCTCCAGCGCCTCGGCTTCAGCCAGCGGCCTGGTGTGGGCCTGGGACCCGAGGCCCCCGGGTACCTGCCCGCGCTGAATTCCAAGGATTCGTGGAGTCCCCACTTCACCCACGCCTCCATCTCCATGGGGCACGAGCTCAGCGTGAGCCTGTGGCAGATGGCCTCGGCACTGGCGACCGTTGTGCGCGGCGGAGAGCAATTGCCTCTGCGTCTGGTGCGCGCTGTTCGCCAGGGACCTGAGAATGGCATCGGCTTCGTGGCGCCAGAGGGCGAGCGTGTATTGGGGGCGAAGGCCTGTGATCAGGTGCGCGTCATGATGGAGAGAGGTGCGCGTGAGGGGACGGGCAAGACCGTCACCAAGGATCACTGGGGCGACTTCGACCAGCTACTAAGCAAGACGGGTACTGCGCAGCGCGTCCGTACCGAGGGCTGCCTGCACGACGAGCACCGGGCCCTTGAGGAGGCTGCCGCCGAGGGGCGCTCCCTGACCCGTGCGGAGCGCGCCCAGTTGCGCGGCTCACGGGATGCGGGCCACGATAACTGCTACACCTCGTCCATCTGCCTGGTGGGTCGCGTTGAGGGTCGGGAGTTGATGACCTTCATCGTCGTGGAGGACCCCTTCGTCCCGACGGAATCCGGCAGACGCAAACTCTACAGTCACTTCGGATCCAAGGTGGCCGGTCCGCCAGCCATGCGCATCCTCCGCATGGCGATGGGGCTATCCCCTGAATTAGATGGAGCCCCGGTCGCAGACCTCGGTGCGCCTTCGATCCCGGCCGTGCCGTCCCAAGGTTCGGCGGACCCCGGCAGTTCGCAGGTCGTCGAGCAGCCTTGGATGGAGAATGGCCGTTGATCCAACTTCAAGACCTTGTGGATGAGCTGGGCGGGGAACTCTCAGGCTGCGAGGGGGAGGTCTCGATCCGTGAGGTGCAGTTGGACTCCCGGGACGTGCAGCCCGGCGACCTGTTCGTGGCGGTGAAGGGGGGGCGGGAGGACGGTGGTGTCTATGTGGCGGACGCCATCGCCCGCGGGGCTGTCGCCGTGCTCAGCCGTGACGCCCAAGGGCGAGAAGGGGCTGACCCTGTTCCTGGCGTGGCCCATTGGACCCATGACCACGTACGCGAGGCGGCTGGCCACGCGGCCGCCCGGGCGCAAGGACCGCCGACCCAGAGCCTGCAGATCGTGGGTATCACCGGCACCAACGGCAAGACAACCTGCGCCCATCTCCTCGGACAGCTACTCGAAGCCGCCGGTTTCGAACCCGCCGTGCTGGGAACAGCGGGGCACAGCCTGATCGGGGGTCGGACCGTGGAGTCCACACATACCACACCGCCAGCGCCCGAGACCCAGCGACTGCTGGCCCGTCATCAGCGCGCAGGGGGCAAGAGCGTCGTCATGGAGGTCAGCTCCCACGCCTTGGATCAAAAACGCACAGCCGGCGTGGACTTCAAGGTGGGAGTATTTACAAATTTGACCCGGGACCATCTGGACTATCACTCCGGCATGGACTCTTATCTCGAAGCAAAGGCGCGGCTCTTCAAAAATCTGGCTTCCGGCACTACTGCGGTGCTCAACAAGGACGACCCTGCGTGGGAGTATCTCGCGCACGTCGCGAGGACCGCAGGGGCCGAGATCATTACGTACAGCGTGCAGCAGGCGGCCGACTTCAGGGCCTCTGACCTGCGAACCGAACCCGATGGGTCGCGTTTCACCTTCGATGGGATGGGGATCTTTTCGACGGAACTGCGAATACCCCTTCGAGGTCGGTTCAACGTGCAGAACGCCCTGGCGGCGATCGCAGCTGCGCACTGCTTGGGAGCGAGTCCTTCCGCCAATGAGTTGGCGGAGGGGCTCGCTACCTTCCAGCCCGTCCCTGGTCGAATGGAGCCGGTTCCGTGCCCCGGGCGAGACCTCGAGGTCTTTGTGGATTACGCCCATACGCCGGACGCCCTGACGCACGCCTTGGGTGCCGCCCGCGAAGGACTGCGTCCCCATGAGGAGCGCACTCCAGAGCTCTGGGTGGTCTTCGGCTGCGGCGGAGACCGTGATCCGGGCAAGCGCGAGGAGATGGGTCGCGTGGCACAGGCCCACTCCGACCGGGTGGTTGTAACCAGCGACAACCCGCGCTCCGAGGACCCCGCGAGCATCGCCGAGGACATCCTGCGTGGCCTAACAAGGGCGCAGTCGGATGCGTGCACCGTGGAGTTGGACCGCCGCAAGGCCATCGAGTTCGCCCTGCGCCAGGCGCGTCCCGGAGACGCGATCCTGGTGGCGGGGAAGGGCCACGAGACACGGCAGACGATTGGCGGCGAGGCTCTGCCCTTCGACGACCGTCTGGTGATCCAAGAGGCGCTGTGCGCCGGGAGCTCTGCGTGAACCCCTTCCAGCTCAGCGACGTCCTCGCGGCTTGCGGGGGGCGGTTGGCGCGGGACGTGCGCGGCACGGACATGAGCGGCGTCTCCACGGACACGCGCACCCTTCGACAGGGCGAGCTGTTCGTGGCTCTCAGTGGCCCCAATCACAACGGCAACGATTTCGCCTCCCGCGCCGTGCAGGCCGGGGCGGCCGCCCTCGTTCTACAGGAGGGCCTGGAGTCGCCTGCCGGTGAGGTTCCCGTGGTCCTGTGCGACGACCCGCGCCTGGCGCTCTCCCGGCTGGCAGCCTGGCACCGCTCGCGGCTGCAGATGCCCGTGGTGGGCATCACCGGCTCCTGTGGGAAAACCACGACCAAGAACATGCTGGCTTCACTCCTGAGCGGCCACCGCCGGGTGCTCTCCAGCCCGGCTTCGTACAACAACGACATCGGTGTGCCGCACACCCTGTTCAGCGCCGGGGCTTCCTGTGAGACCCTGGTGGTGGAGATGGGGACCAACGCCCCGGGGGAGATCGAAGCCCTCTGCCGCACGGCGCAGCCCACGGGTGGCATCGTGACGAACGTGGGCGCTTCCCATCTGGCCGGCCTTGGGAGTGAAGCGGGCGTGGCCAGGGAGAAGGGCGCCCTGCCCGAGAGCATCGGCCCCGACGGCTGGATTGTTCTCAATGCCGACGATGCCTGGAGCGGCCCCCTGCGTGCTCGCACCAGCGCAAGGCTGCTGACCTTCGGGATCGAGCACGCCGCCGATGTCCGTGCGAGCGAACTGCACTTCGAGGGAGAGCAGACCACCTTCCAGTTGGACGTTCCAAGCGCCGGCATCAGTTGCCGGGTCCAACTGCCCATGCTCGGCCAGCATAACGTGGCCAACCTGCTGGCGGCCTTGGCGGCCTGCGTCGGTTTGGGCGAAGACCTCGATAAGGTCCTGAAGCGGGTGGGGACCCTGCGCGATGGAAATGGGCGCATGCAACGTCGGCAGGTGGGGGAGTTGACCCTGATCGACGACAGCTACAACGCCAACCCCCATTCGGCCCGGGCCGCCGTGTGCGGGTTGATGAGCATCCCCGCCTCGCGGCGCGTGCTTGTCCTGGGTGACATGCATGAGCTGGGCGAGCTCTCGGTGCAGGCACACCGTGACCTTGGGAAGTTCGTTGCTGAGGCCAACGTCGACCTGCTCGTGACCATCGGCACCCAGGCTCTGGACATTGCCACCGGTGCGGGCCTGGCGGGAATGACCACCGGCAGGGTGCGTCACTTCCCCAGCGTGGAGCGGGCGTGCGAGGCCATCCACGAGCTCGTCGGGCCCGGGGACGTCGTGCTCGTCAAGGGCTCCCGCGCTGCGGGCCTCGAAGACCTCGTCCAGCGCATCCTCCAGGTACACGGTGTGGAGGCCCACGCCTACTAGGCCAAAGGACGAACCCATGCTCACAGCACTCCTCGACAGCTTCTTCGACGTCTCCCTCTTCGGGTACATCTCCTTCCGCGCCGCCATGGCCGCCATCACGGCCTTCCTTGGCGCGTTGCTCTTGGGCCGTCCGGCCATTGAGTGGCTCAAGAGCCATCAGGTGCGCGAGGACGTCAGCAAGACTGCCTCCATCGAGCTGGCCCGCTTGTCCCAGAGCATGGGCAAGGACAAGACGCCCACCATGGGCGGTTCCTTCTTGGTCCTGTCGCTGCTCCTGTCCGTTGCTCTGTGGTGTCGCCTGGACAACCTGCACGTGCTTCTGGGGTTGCTGCTCACCGCTGGTCTGGCGGCGGTGGGCTTCATCGACGACTACAAGAAGCTGACCGTGCCCCACTCCGATGGGCTCAGCACGGGCGCCAAGTTGCTTGGCCAGACCGCAATCACCCTGTTCACCGTTCTGGCCCTGGTGTGGTACGCCCATGCCTCGGATCGCTACTCACTGTTGACGGTCTACCCACCATTCTTCAAGGACGTGTCCATCTCCTTCGCAGGCGGACTGTTCGGTGGCATCGGGTTCGTCGTCTTCGCCTGGTTCGTGATCGTCGGCACGTCCAACGCGGCCAACATCACCGACGGCATGGACGGCCTCTCGGCGGGTTGCATGATCATCTCGGGGCTGACGCTGTCCGTGTTCTGTTACGTCACGGGCCGCTTTGACTGGACCGAGTATCTGGGTCTTCCCTACATCCCCGAAGCGGCCGAGATGACCGTGGTGGGCGGCGCCCTCTGCGGGAGCTGCATGGGGTTCCTGTGGTACAACGCCTTCCCCGCCAAGGTCTTCATGGGGGACTCGGGGTCGCTGCCCATCGGTGGCCTGCTGGCGTGGATGGCCCTGATCGCTAAGCAGGAGCTGGTCCTCCCCCTGCTGGGCTTCGTGTTCTTCGCCGAGCTGGGCTCGAGCGCCTTACAGCGCATCTACTTCCAACGTACGGGTGGCAAGCGCCTGTTCACCATGGCGCCCATTCATCACGGGCTGCAGTTGAAGGGTGGGGTGTTCCGCGCTTCGGCGGCCCCCTGGCACGAGGTGACCGTGGTCGTGCGCGCCTGGATTGTGGCCGCGGTCTGTGCCCTTCTGAGTCTTGCGCTCTTGAAGGTGCGCTGAGATGGGGCGCGTCCGAAGCTCATCCCGCTCGGCAGCCGCCGCTCGGAACCCGCGCCAGCTGACCCTGTACACCTCATTCGAAGCTCTGCGCGACGGACTCATCGCAGGCGCGGATCCCCGCCGTCCGGCCCGTGGACTGTTCTACGTGGTGCTGGCTCTCATTGGCCTGGGGTTCCTTCTGCAGGTCAGCCATCTGGCCACGACCGCGCCCCCTTCCGAATTGGGCGCGCAGGTCTTTAAGTTGTGCAGCTATCGGCTCCTGGCACTGGTTGGGCTTCTGGTGGCGGCCCGGGTGGGTCCTCGCCGGCTGGAACCTCTGATTCCGGCATTGATGGGGGCGACGATCATTCTGCTCCTCCTGGTCTGGGTACCTGGGGTGAGCTATCCCCGCAACGGCTCGCATCGTTGGCTGAGCTTCCCGATCCGCTGGCAGCCATCCGAGTTGGCGCGGGTGGTCGCCGTCCTCTGGGCGGCGCGCCGCTGCGTGCAGCTGGGGCCGTACGTCTCGGATGCATGGCGGGGTGCCATGCCTTTGCTCGCCTTTGGTCTGTTTCTATTCCTCTTGATCGTGGTGGAGCCCGACTTCGGGGGTGCGATGCTCCTGCTGTTGAGCTACTGCGCCACCATGTGGGTCGGAGGAGTTCAGTGGAAACACGTCAGCGGGGGCCTGCTGCTCATTATCGGCCCGGCTCTTCTCCTGGGAGCGACTTTCGTGGGCTACATACGCGAGCGTCTCAGCATCTTCCTGGGGGACAGCACCAACGAGCAGGTCTCCAGCGCCTTCGACGCCATCGCCAGCGGCGGTTGGTTGGGCGCGGGCTTCACCCAGGGCAGCTTTCGGACCGCTGGCCTTCAGTACCAGCAGTCCGACTACGTCTTCTCCCTTGTGGGGGAGGAATTCGGCCTGGTGGGCATGCTGATCGTGGTGGGCCTCTTCGGGGCCCTTCTGGTCTACACCCTGCGGCTCGTGGGGAGCCTCTCAGACCGGTTTTCGTCCCTTGTGGCCTTCGGATTGCTTATCACCGTGGTCTTCCAGGCCATGTTGCATATGCAAGTTGTCACAGGTCTTGCCCCACCAAAGGGCATGATTCTGCCCTTCCTGTCCGAAGGAGGTACTGCACTTGTTTCTTCCTGCCTGGCCGTGGGCCTCGCTCTGGGCGCTGCCCGCGAGGAGCAAGGCGGCTCGGCTCCTTGATTGAGGGGCTGCCGTCCCAATCCACCTCGACTCTATCATTCATGCAACAGATTGAACGTGTGGGCGTCATCGCCCTGCTCTTGCTCGTCGTGACCATGGCCACCGTGGCTCTGTGGGGCGATGGCAGGCCGCCCGCTGCAGCCGGAGAACCCGTTGCTGCGGTGTCGGAAGCCCCGGCGACCCCACGGATCCTGGCGACGCTTCCCAGTGCTCGCGGACAACGCCGGAGCCTGCCGCTGAACGCGGCGCCCAGCCGTAGCCTGCCCGCTCGGTCTCGCGCGTCCAGAGCCGTTGCTGACCAGAGGATCAGCCGTGAGGCGGAGCTGCTTGCCTACCGCGAGGCTCAGGAGCGGACCACACCCGACCGCATCACCTCCGATTCGCGCAAGCGCAAGGTCGCGAATCGCACGGTTCTCTCCACGCAGGCTGCGGAGAAGAGCACGCACAGCTACACCGTTCGCCGGGGCGACAGCCTCGGTCGAATCGCCCGGGCTGAGTGTGGCGACTCAGGGATGGTCAAGCGCATCATGGCGCTGAACGGAATCACCAACCCGGACAGGATCCGCGAGGGGCAGGTCCTGGAGTTGCCCGGTGCAGGCGCGAGCGTGACCTCGGCCCAGGTCTCAAGGCCTTCGGTCGCACAGTCCAAGCGTACCTACGTGGTCAAAGCTGGCGACAGCCTCTCGGCGATCTCGCAGCGCACCTTGGGAACGTCCAAGCGCTGGGAGGAGCTGATGGCGCTCAACGGAATCAGCGATCCGACCAAGATCCGCATTGGGCAGGTCTTGAAGCTCCCTCTCGGAGGTCTCGGCACGACCGAACCCATCCTGCTTGCCAGCGCCCGGGTGAGCCGTTGAGGGCCCGCGCCAAGTGGGGTCTGGGTCTGGCCGGGTTCTTGCTTGCCAGCCTGTACGCACCCACGTGTCTGCGAATTCTCACAGCCCAGGACCTGGGTGCTCTGCGTGATCTGCCCGAGGTCGTCGACGGGAACGATGCCGTTCCGCGTTCGCTTGGGCAGAGCCAGTTGGTACCCTAGATCGGGGCTCCGGAGCCCCGGCAGCAGTCCAGCACACGTCACGTCACGTCTCGATCACGACAAGCGGCCCGGGGGGACCTCCATGTCTAGCACCGCAACCATTCTCGCAGGCGTAGGCCCGGGAGGCCTAGCGACCGAGGAGCGGACAGGCTTACGCATTGCCATCAGCGGTGGCGGAACGGGTGGGCATATTGTTCCCGGCCTGCACCTACTTGAGCACCTGCGTGAGTCGGGTGGCGGCCTTGGGGATCTTGTCTGGTTCGGCAGCGGGCGTGGGGTGGAGGAGCGCGTACTCAAGCATCTAGATGGACGTACCGGCCCAGCGCCCGTGGAGGTTCTCTCCCTGGCCCTTGAGCCACGATCCGGCGGCGCGCCCAGCTGGATGGGGCTGGCGGTGCGGACGGCGCCCAGTGTGCAGCGTGTGCGGCAGGCGCTGCGTGAGCACCGGACCCAAGTCGTCTTAGGCCTAGGGGGGTACGTCACGGCTCCCGTGGCTTTGGCCGCCAAGAGTCTGGGAATCCCCATGGCGCTCTTGGAGATCAACTCGGTGGTGGGCAAGGCCAACCAATGGCTGAGCCCTCTCTGCCAGCGGGTCTATCACGCATGGGAGGAGACCCTGCCCGCCGGTGGGGGCCAGCGCCACCTGCACATGGGGCCGCCCGTCTCGCCCCGCTTGGAACCCACGGACGGGGAGCCCTCCCGGTCCGCGGCCAAGCGCCGCCTGGGCTTCGACGTGGGACGCCCGCTGTTGGTCGTGCTCGGCGGTTCCCAGGGCGCGCAGGCCATCAACCTGGCCCTGGCCGCTGGGTCGGGTACTCTCGTCGAGAAGGGCATCAGCATCTTGCATCAGGTTGGTCCAGGAAAGATGGACCAGGCGGCGGGATTGAAGTCCAAGTCCTACCGTGCGGTGGAGTATGTCGACAAGATGCATCGCGCCCTGCGCGCGGCGGATCTGGTCCTCTGCCGCGGGGGGGCTTCGACCATGGCCGAGGTGGCCGCCGTCCAGACGCCCGCGTGGGTGGTGCCCTATACCCATCACCGGGACAACCATCAGATGCACAATGCACAGCAGTTGGGGGACGGCGTGCGGGTAGTGCCGGAGTCGACCCTGGCAGACGTGCTCCCCGAACTGCCGGGCTTCATGGGTGAACGCGGGGCGGCGGAGCGTGAGCGCATGCGCCGCGCGCTGCGCCGCTGTGTGCCGCGCAACGCGGCCCGCTTGATCCTCGACGACCTCGAACGCCTAGCCAATGGCCTATAGGCCAGCTACGAAACATGATCCCTCCTAGCGACGCATCCGAACAAGACGGCGAATCCCGTGAGGGGCTCCTCCCTGAGCTCCCAGAATGCGTACACCTGCTCGGAGCGGGAGGAGCGGGAGTCTCCGGTCTCGCGCGTCTGCTCCATGCTCGAGGTCACCGACTGACCGGCCATGATCGGGAGGCCTCCCCTTTCACAGCGAAGCTGGATGAGTTGGGGATACCCATCAGTCTGGGCGAGAGCGATGTGGCACACATGCCGACTCCTGATGCCGCTGTGGATGCCGAGGGCGCCGTGGCGCAATCCGTTGCAGCCATCATCCGCTCGGCGGCGATTGGCGATACGGATCCCCAGTTGACCCGTGCTCGTGACCTGGGCTGGCCGACCTTTAAGTATGCACAGATGCTGGGGCGTCTCGCCCCGCGTGATCAGACCTTGGCCGTGGCGGGAACCCACGGCAAGACCACGAGCACCTGGATGCTGTACCACGCTCTGCGCGGTATCGCCGATGCCGAGAGCGACGGGTCGGCCCCGGGAACCCTAGTGGGGGGGCTCGACGTCACACTCGGTACCAACGCCGTTCCCCCCGAGGGCCAAGGCCGGTTTGCAATCGAGGCCTGCGAGTACGACCGCTCGTTCCTGCAGTTGAGCCCGTGGGGTGCGGCGATCACGAACGTGGAGGCCGACCACCTCGACTGCTACGGGACCCTGGCCGCCGTAGAGGAGGCCTTTGCGCAATTCGCCAGCCGTCTGCCCCGGGAGGGGCTGATGGTCCTGGGGGAGGACGTGCCGGACTTGGTGGAGAGCGCGTCGCGTGCGGAGGTCTGGCGACTGGGGCGCGAGCTGAAGGTGGAGTGGGGTCCGGATGACCGCGGCTGCCAGGCCTTCCGATTGATTGGACCGGGCTGGGCCACGCCCGAGATCCAACTCAAGGTGCCCGGCGAGTTCAACGTGAAGAATGCGGCCTTGGCTCTCGCTCTGGCGATGGGTTCGCAGGGCGCTTGCCCAGGGGGGCTTGACCTGCAGGCTCGTGCTGCGGCGGCGAGCCGGGGCCTGGAGAACTTCCAGGGCGTCGAGAGGCGCTTTGAGTATTGGGGCCGGGACCTGGTCCACGACTACGCCCACCATCCCACGGAGGTGGAGGCCACACTGCGAACCGCACGCCGCGTTTTTCCCGGTGCGCCGCTGCACGTCCTGTTCCAACCCCACCAGCACAGCCGCACGGCTCATTTCCTCGACGGCTTTGTGAAGGCCCTGAACACAGCGGACCGCGTGGTGGTGGCCGACGTGTACGGAGCGCGCGCCGCGATCGATTCGCATACAGCCGGTGCCGAGGAACTCGTGCAGGCACTGAAGGCTGTAGACGTGGATGCTGTGTACGGTGGACCGCCTGCCCAAGCGGCAGAGGTCTTCAAGACCGAGATGACCTTCGAGACGGCGGGTCTGGTACTGGGAGCAGGGGATATAGACGGGATCAAAGATGACCTCCTTGGCTGACTGGCCGTGCGTCGCTCTTTCCCGGGCTGACCTCGCACCGCGCACCACTATGCGGGTGGGCGGGCAAGCGGAGCTGCTGCTCGAGCCCAAGAACCCCGATGAGTTCCAGAAGGCCTGCAAGGCCTGCGTGGAGCGGGGGATCGCGCCCATCCGTATCCTTGGTGGGGGCGCGAATATCCTGGTGGCTGATGGCGTCCTGCGGGGGGTGGTCATTGCAACGGCGTGCTTGCAGCGCGTGTTCCGGCCGGGTGCTGGCGGTGAGTCGGAGGAGGAGGCCTCGGCCGAGATGCCCGGTGAATTCGACATGGAGTTGCCCTCCGCCGCGATGGTGCAGGACGATCCGGCTCGTGACCCGCGGCTCGTAGCTTGGGCCGGGTGCACCCTGCCCAAGCTGTTGCGTACGGCTCGGGAACTGGGCTACTCGGGTTTGGAGGGAATCGTGGGCGTGCCAGGTTCCCTGGGGGGCGGGGTTGCGATGAACGCCGGTGGACGGTGGGGCGACATGTGGGACGTGGTCGAGAGTGTGCGTGTCCTGGGCGCTGGCGGCGAGTTCAAGGATCTGGCGCGGGCGGACTGCACGCCCACCTACCGCAACGGCGGACTAGGCAACGAGTGGGTCGTGGGTGCGGTCCTGAAGTTCGAGCCCAAACCCCGCCTCCAGATTCAGGAGGCCATGTCGGAGTACTTGATCACCAAGAACAAGGTCCAGCCTGTGACCGCATGGTCGGCGGGCTGCATCTTCAAGAACCCGCCGGCCGAAGTTTCAGACGGCCGCTCGGCCGGCCAGCTCATCGAGCAGAGCGGCGCCAAGGGCCTCAGTTGCGGCGACGCGGAGGTCAGCGAGCGACATGGCAACTTTATCGTGAACCGGGGCAAGGCGTGTGCCGCTGACGTTTTCGAGTTGATGGAGGCCATTCGGAAGCACGTTCTGGATGCGACGGGCGTGGAACTCGAGAACGAGGTGAAGATCTGGAGGAATGAGCCGGACGAAGGTGAGTCCCAGTCCAGCTAGGAGCCCTGCGCTGGTCTTGGTATGCTTCTCGTCCGTCGGCGCCTCGGGAGCGCTCGCGGCTTGGCGGCCCAGGTCGGGTCGGCGAGCTTGGATTTCCCGCACGGTGAGCCTTCATGTCTGAATCCTCCCCCGGTGCGCAGCCGACCCAATCGGTCGAGCGGCCGCCCCTCTCGACCCTGCGCCACTCCCTGGCGCACCTGATGGCCTCCGCCGTCCAGAAGCTGCACCCGGGTGTGCGCTTCGGCTTCGGGCCCTCCATTGAGCACGGCTTCTACTACGACTTCGATCTGCCCGAGCCCCTGACGGACAAGGACCTGGCGGCCATCACCAAGGAGATGCGTGGCATCGCCAATCGCTCGGGCGCCATCGAGTGCGAGGAGTTGACCCGGGAAGAGGCGCAGAAGCGGCTCTCCGATCAGGGCCAGACTTACAAGGAGGAGGCTGTCGGTCTCATCCCCGAGGGCGAGAAGATCACCTTCTATTCCCACGGCGAGGGCGAGGATCGCTGGGGCGATCTGTGCGAGGGGCCGCACCTGACGGACTTCCGCGAGTCGTTCCACTTCAAGCTGCTGAACGTGGCCG
>LWDU01032576.1_pt1 | contig 132842 bp, 118 predicted proteins | sample 727161 | NCBI WGS metagenome assembly LWDU01 (sample SAMN04566230, study PRJNA314399) | hydrothermal vent metagenome | isolation source: deep sea hydrothermal plume seawater | place: Mexico: Gulf of California, Guaymas Basin | collected 2004-07-11
CATAGCGTAGCCGATGTATTTGAAAAAGAAGAACATTTGGAAAAAGTTAGAGAAGCATATCTAAATTTGAAGGATGATCCCTTAGTTCGCATCATTGATTCTACAAGAACTCCAGAAGATATATTTGAAGAAGTTTGGGAATTAGTTTCTGAGGTAAGAAATGGATGAACTTCTCTTCTATGCAAAAGCAATCTTGCTTGTTGTTCTATTGTATGATGTAATTATTTTATTCCGAAAGCCCGAAGAAGGAAGTAAAGTAGTTACTCTAAATTTCTGGAAAGAGATGGAAAGAAAAGGAATAAATAGTTTACTAATTCCTTGTACTATGATATTTATTATTTCACTAGACTATGTTCAAAAAACAGAAATTTATCTATCATTAGGGCTTCTGATTCTAAGCATTATCTATCTTGGATATCCTCGCCCTTTTGCATTTGGAAAAACAGGTATTTTACTCGATGGAAAAATTATTGTGAAAGATAGAATCCTCAAAGCGAAAAAAACTGAAACTGGCACTAAAATATCGATCGAATGGTATGGCTGGTTGATGGAGAAAAACCTACCGGCTTCTGATGTTACTGATGCTATTTTGAAAGAATTTAACGACTAACTAAGAAAAAACACCCAAAACACATTGAAACAAGCTATACATTCCCGATATTGGAGCGATATCTTCATTATTCTTCAACCTGTCTCCGGCGATAATATCCAACTCTCTCAATACGTCAAGTGCCTTAGGAGTATCTAAATCATCATCTAGTGCAGCTTCAAACTTCGAAACCAAAATTGCCATCTCCTCGTCATCATTTGGATTTGTAGGCTCTACAACCATACAATCAACGGCATTAATTCCTAAACGTTCACCTTCTTGGCATGCCATAAGTAATCCTTCAGGAGAATAAGGTGTGAATTCTCGATAATGATGATTTAATATATAAAATCTAAGAGCTGCCGGTGGACAATCCTTGAAAACTTCTTCTAAAGTTATCCTTTCTCCTCTTGATTTTGATAATTTACCCTCTGCATCTTCCATAAGTCCATTATGCATCCAAAAATCACAATAATTTCCTAAACCTATCTTTTCAGCAAGAATCATTTCAGTCTCGTGATGTGGATATATTAAATCAATTCCACCCCAATGAATGTCAATCGGTAAATTTAATTCTGATGATGACATTAAGGTACATTCTAAATGCCAACCTGGCCTCCCTTCAGATAATCCTTCAAATTTCCAAGTTTTACCGCCTTCAATTGGAGGGCCCCAAAGTAAAGTGTCATGAGGGCTTTCCTTAGGTCCGGGATCGACTTCAGAAGTTCCTTGAGCTAAAGACTCTTCCAAATTAACACCTAATAATTTACCGTGATCTTCTTGTTTGATTCTTAGAAAAATACCTTCTTCAGTCTGATAAGCTTCATCTTTATCAAGTAACTTTTTAGTTTCTCTAGCTATTTGCTCAACAAACTCTGAAGCTCTCGTATATTTTGTTGCAGGCAAATTAGAAAGTGATTCCATTTTTCCGAGAAATTCTTTTTCATATTTTCTTGTAAATGTCAATTCATCTATATTTGACTTAGATGATTCCAGAGCAGTTTCGTCTGATACGTCTGTGAAATTTTGAATATGATTAACTTTGTAGTTATGATAACCTAACCACCTCTTCAATATGTCAAAAGAAACATATGACTTAGCATGACCAAGATGTGTATCCGAATATACTGTAGGTCCGCAAATATACAAGCCCAACTCTTTGGATTCAGAATGAAATAATTCTTTTTGGCCTGAAACTGTATTAAATAATTTCAACCCTTATCACCTCCACCTCTTGCACAAATATTTCCTTCATCTGGCCAATCTTCACCATAATACATAGACATACAATATGATTTGGCATTATACCCTATAGAATCCAATAAATTCGTAATTCGGAAATTAGGAGCTGGAACAAAGACATCAACTATGGAATTATCAGGAATAACTTGAACTGAGGATTGGAGCAACCCTTGCCAATTTTTACACCCTGGTTCAACTATCCAAGGGCCTATCTCATACCAATTGTCTTCACCTTTAGCCATGATAAACCCCTTCATATTTCCGTCTTTATCAAGTGCCACAAATGAACATTGAGGTAGATAATCATTAATTTCCTTAAGAAAATGTGACCTGTCAGCTCCAAATTGGCGTAAATCCATCGCTAATATTTCATCCCAATAACCTTCTGCTGAAACTATATTATCATCCGTATCTATCTCAAAGGGCTGAAGTGATTTCATATCCGCATCTAATCTAAATAAGGTGGACATACCTTCGGCCATAAAATCTAAATTTTTATAAAAAGAAATAACATCCATATTAGAATGTACACGAACTGATTTACACGATTCCAATCTTTTCATAGCTTCTTTTAACAAAGCCTGACCAACGCCTTTACCTCGATGATTAGAAGAAACTACAACATTACCAATCATCCCTAAATTTCCATAATCAAATGAAGTCGCAATACCGAGAAGATTATCTCCATCATAAGCTACCAAAGGAATGCTAATTCGGAAAAGTCGATTCCAATCTTCTGTAGAATTACTCCAATCTTCTTGATCTGTAAGAGATTTCGCAAACTTAAGCTCAGATTTTTTTAAATCCCTAACATTAATCATCGAACAAACCCTCATCGCAGTCTTGTTGACCAAAAGTCAAAAATTTTTTATCGCTTCTTTGAAGCTTAAGACGACAACTACCATAACCAAAATCCTCTCCACCATACCAATGTGGACAATCTTTGCACCTAAGCATTATATTTGTGTAATGAGTGACGCTAATAATAAGATAGGTGTGGTAAAATCTTATAATTACTAGTCTCTCATTGCAATTACATGAATAGAATCTCATCAGTCGCTTTAGCCATTATGTTAACTTTGACTACCATGAGTACTGGCTCGATTGAAACCTCTACATTTCAAGAGAAAAATAACCCATTTAATGGATTTGAAAACGATGAAAATGACACAATAGACCGAACAAACACGTTCCCTTTTGATATCTTATTCGATGAGTATTATGATACCTCAGCGGAAGTCTATTCAGACTTACTTGTTTTTCAAAATAATTATCCTGAGATTGTAGAACTTTATGTGTTAACTGATAACATACCAGCTGGGCAAACTTGGCAAGGAAATGAAATTTATGGAATTAAGATATCAGATAATGTGGCCAATGAGCCGGACTATTATGATGACCCCGATGAAGAGACTTTCTTTATCGTAGGAAATCATCATGCTAGAGAATGGATGACGGTCGTAACTCCCATGTATTTTGCTTACTTCTTAACTCACTTTTACGGAATGGAGCCCACTGATAATGATGGTGACGGACTAATAAATGAAGATATAATTGATGGAATCGATAATGACGGAGATGGAGAACAAGGTGGGAGAGTTGATGAACAAGGTAGAGCTTTATTTGATGGAATTGACAATGATGGAGATGGCATCATCGATGAAGGAATTGATGAAGACCCAAGTGAAGCTAGAATCACTCATTTAGTCAATAATAGAGAAATTTGGATTGTTCCACTTTTGAACCCCGATGGATATAATTATGATCGTGAAGATCCAAGTAGATTATGGAGAAAGAATATGCGAGATAATGATCAGAATGATCGCTATGGTGGCACATGTGACGGAGTCGACATTAATCGTAATTATCCTTTCGAATGGGGGCACAATACTCAATTCACTGCATTAATTGGTGATGATTTGGAACCTGAAGTTACAGTAGATGATGATAATTGGTGCTCAGATGTCTATCATGGCCCTAGAGAACAAGTAGATAATGACGGAGATTGTGAATTTCCATGCGCTAATATTGGAGATCAGAATACACAAACCGGAGTAGATGAAGACCCTCCAGATGCTCAACATACTGACGATGATGGTGATGGACGAATAGATGAAGATAAGGAAGGTGGATTCTCTGAACCTGAAACACAAGTAATTGAATATTTAACTTGGAGATTAGATATATATGATGACTATCCTCAAGATAAATATCTAGAAGACTATCAGAATGGACTCATTAGAACTAATTGGCCAGAAATGTTCGTTACAGCTCCAGATGGAGATTACATAAACAATTACCGTAAGGAAGCTCATGATATGAAACATAATTTCATGAATTCTGTATCTTATCACTCCTACTCGGCATTGTACATATGGCCATGGGGTTACAAGGACCAAGATCCTCCACATGAATTGTATATGGAAAATCAAGTCAAACCTTTGATGAATCTTACAGGATATGGTAATTGGAAAGATCAAGGCGGATACAAAGTATCTGGGGACATCAATGATTTTCTGTATGGTATGCAGGGATCTTTTTCCTATACTGTTGAACTAAATTATGGTAATCAAGGTGGACTTGAAGGCGGATTTCATGCAGATCCCTTATTAATTAGGCCAACCGTAAGAATGCACCTTTTGACGAATATGCATTTCCTTGATGAATCTCCTGAAGCTAGAATTGGCCAAATGATTACTTCAGACTATGGAAACTTAGGAGTCGGAACTATTAATTCTCCTGAGGAAACCATGATGCCAAAGCTAACTATATTATCTGAAAAAGGTGATGCAGTAGATGTTGGATTTGGAACAGATACAAATATTGAATTTGATGAAGATAGAATCTATTCAAATGATGATATCGCAGTTAAAGTGAAAGTGGACAACGCTCAATACATGCTAAAAGATTCATTATTAGTAAAATACAGAACCGAGAAAATGCCAGAAAATATATGGAATGAAGTGCCTATGTATTGTATAGAAAATTGTGATCTAAAAGATTATTCTAATTACAATAATACTGGTGGTATACCTGTAAGAAACGCTATTTACAAAGCATACATACCCGAAACTGAAGAATCAATGAATGTACAATTTTATGCTGTAGCACAAGACTCACGCTTAGCAAATGCATTTGGAGGTGGCTTCGTATTTACTGGGTACGGAAATGCAGAACCAATTGAAATCTTTGTAGATGACATTATTGGATTTGGAAATGCTATTGTAGATTTCTTTGCTGTAGCAATTATGATGGGAATAATGTATGGTGTTGTTTGGGGTGGATTATACAAGACTGTTGGAATTGCAATTGAAGCCGAAAGAATGAAAAATGAAGAGGACAGCCTTCCTAAACCAAAGAGAGCAAAAAAAACGATTAAAGGAAGCTAAAAATGGCAGATGATCAGCCATCAGAACAATTTTCCTCAAGATTAGGATTAATCCTAACTACAATTGGTGCTGCAGTAGGGACTGGAAACATATGGAGATTTCCCCGTGAAGCTGCCGCAAATGGAGGTGGAGCATTCATGATAGGATGGCTTTTTTTCCTATTTGCATGGTCAATCCCTTTGTTGATGGCTGAATTTGCCATCGGAAAAAAGACAAGACTTGGAACCATAGGAGCCATGAGAGATATGGCTGGCCGTAATTTTACTTGGCTTGGAATATGGATGATGTGGGTTGGAACTGCTGTAGGCTTCTACTATGCAGTAGTAATGGGATGGACTATTCGATACTTCTGGATTGCGTTGTCTGGAGACATGAGTGATGCATCCGATACTACTGAAACCCAAGCATTATGGGATAATTTCATAAGTTCACCAATGGAAGTTGTATTTTTCCAATTAATTGCTGTAGCTTTCTCTGCATTTATTGTTTATAATGGAATAAGTGGTATTGAAAAAGCAAATATGGTACTGATACCTCTTCTCGTAGCTTTCTTAATTGTAGCTATGATTTATCCATTTATTCTAAATCCTTCAGGGGCTATAACTGGACTAAAATTCCTATTCATACCACAAGGTGAATATTTATTCAAAGGAGAAACCTGGATTCGTGCTTTAACACAATCTGCCTGGTCAACATCCATGAGAAAGAAAGAAGATATTGGATTGAATGCATTCTTAACTGGGCTCGGAAATAATTCTGTTTCATTAATAGCTGGTGTGGCCGTTCTGGGAACTGTCTTTGCATTATCGGATAGTACTGCTGAGGGATTAGAAGCCGTTGAATCGGGATCTTCTGGATTAACATTTATTCATTTAACTGCATTGTTTGCTTCAATGGGAACTGCAGGATGGATTGTGGGAAGTATATTCTTTCTGGCAATGTCTTTTGCTGCATTAACGTCTATGGTTTCCACTTTGCAAGGTTGTGTTGTTAATTTTGTAGATATGGGATGGGAAAGAAAGGAAGCTGTTCGCTACATTGCTGTTGCCGTTGCATTAGCAGGTATACCCTCTGCATTTAGTTTGGAATTCTTAGATAACCAAGATTTTGTTTGGGGTACCGGACTTATTGTTTCAGGATTAATGGTTGCCATAGTTGTAATGAAATTTGGTGTAAGTAAATTTAGAAAAGAATTGATAAATACGCAATATGCTGATATACAAATTGGTAAATGGTGGGAATACATTATCAAATACGTCTTTCCTATTGAATTCGTTGCTGTATTTGGATTCTTTATATATGAAAAATTACAAGATCAAAGCCACTCTCCAATTGAGGGAATGGGGCTTGGACTCTTCACAATAATTACAATGATTGTTCAATGGGCAATGATACTAATAATATTCATATTTGTGCTAAATAATAAGGTAGCCGATAAGACGAAGAAAGGACCAGTCTCAGATGGAAATTTTGATGAAGACGTCGAATGGGCTGAATCTCTCTAAATAGTCTACTCTAGAAGTTGAGATTTAGCTGCTTTAAATTCCTTATCACTAAGCATTCCACGGTCTTTTAACTCGCCCAACTTCCTCAGCTTTTGAATTAATACTTCACGACTGTCTTGAACTGCAGTAGTATCATTGAGATTACTTCCCCAATCATTACGTCTATCCTCTCTTTTCTGTAACCGAGAGCCGCATCTACCACATATTCTAAAATTGGAAGGTGCACGAACGCCACACTTACTACAAACTACGTAGAACTCACCGGAAAATACCATTCTGTGTGAAAATTTCTGAGCATTATCTTCTTCACCAGGAGGTATTTCAGTTTTAAAAATCGCCAAATCTTCATAGTCATTAGGAAACCAATCTCTACGAACTGCTGCAAAAGTGTCACCCTTTATTGAATGATAATATAAATCCATACGTACTATTTCTTTATCTTTTGTATTAGCTAGTACTTCTATTTTAATTGTAACTTCTTCACCCTCATCTAAATTGTCAATTATAGTTTGACCTCTAGTTTGGAATCTATCAAAGGAAATAATAACATTATGTGCAGAACCATTACCTGAGTTTGTTAAATTAATTTCAAACTCATTCCAAATATCAGGATCAAATGAGTTAGATTGTATAACTTCAAATTCAAGAAATGGTAAAGAAATTGAATTCGAACTATTTATTGTTTCATCAGCCAAATTTTTAGCCTCAATAACTCTATCCAATAATTTCTCCGTATTCTGTACAGATTTTACCGAACGCTTATGCTTACGCTTAACCTTTTTAATTTTCTTTTGAGAACCAAAATTAGTGAAGGATATCTTATCGGACATCTGATTGGGGATAGTAAAGGGTAATTTATACCTTATCTATTCCCTACTCTTTTTCGTCATCAACTTCTTCATAGTCTACATCAACAACATTATCATCATCAACTTTTTGTTCATTTTCTGAAGATTCGTTCTGAGCTTGCTCCTCAGCTGGAAGTCTTCTAAAGCTTTCTTTAATGACTCTAAATCATCTTCTCTCATTGCTGCTTCAAGTATTTCTTTGGATTCTTCAACTTTAGACTTCGTATCCTCATCAATCTTATCTCCTAAATCTGTAATAGCTTTGTCTGTAGCATAAATAAATGATTCGGCCTGGTTTCGTGTTTCAATCAAATCTCGAGCTACTTTATCTTCATCTGCATGCTCCTCAGCTTCCTTGATCTTATCTTCAATTTCATCATCACTCAAATTGGACTTAGAAGTTATCTCAATACGCTGCTCATTATCGGTTCCCAAATCTTTTGCTGTTACCTTAATAACACCATTACGATCAATATCAAAAGAAACTTCTATCTGAGGCGTTCCTCGGACTGCAGGTGGAATTCCTACTAACTGAAAACGACCTAGTGTATCATTGTCAGCTGCCATCGTTCTTTCACCCTGTAGAACATGTATTTCTACAGCTGGTTGGTTATCTACTGCGGTTGAGAAAACCTTAGATTTATTTGTTGGAATTGTTGTATTACGATCTATTAATGGTGTTAAAACTGAACCTTCGGTTTCAATACCCAAAGTTAGAGGAGTTACATCTAAAAGAACAACATCTTTTACATCTCCAGCTAAAACTCCAGCTTGAATGGCAGCCCCCATTGCAACACATTGCATTGGATCTACACCTCTCTCAGACTTACGTCCTACGAATTTTTCGAAAGCTTTCTGAACTGTAGGCATACGTGTTGGACCTCCTACAAGAATAACTTTGTCAACTCCACCTGGTTTCATTTTAGCATCCTTAAATGCTCGTTTGATTGGCTTTGCACATTTTGCAATAACTGGACCAACAATAGATTCTAATTTTGCTCTTGTAAGATCATATTCCAAATGCTTAGGACCGCTCGAATCTGACCAAATATATGGTAAATTTATTGTAGATTTAAGTGTGTTACTCAATTCTATTTTAGCCTTTTCAGCTGCATCACGCAAGCGTTGTTTAGCTGAAGGATCATCGCGCAAGTCAATTCCATTATCAGATTTGAATATATCTGCTAAATAATCAATGATGGCTTCATCCATATCAGTCCCACCAAGTGTATTATCTCCTGAAGTAGAAATAACCTCGAAGATGCCATTATCCATTTCCATTATTGTAACATCAAAGGTTCCACCACCCAAATCTAAGACTGCAGCAGTATATTCACCTTCTTTATCAAGACCGTAAGCCAAGGCTGCAGCAGTAGGTTCATTGATTATTCTCTCAACTTGAAGGCCTGCAATTTTACCTGCATCTATTGTAGCCTGTCTTTGATTGTCATTAAAATATGCCGGTACTGTAATTACGGCTTTATTAATTTCTACACCAAGATGATCTTCAGAATCTGTCTTAATTTTTTGTAAAATCATAGCCGAAATCTCCTCAGGAGAATATTTCTTTTTCTTGATTGTTACTCTATACTTGGTACCCATCTTTCTTTTAATATGCATTATAGTATTTTCAGGATTCAAAACTGCCTGTCTTTTAGCCGGATCGCCTACAATACGTTCACCATCTTTTGTAAATGCCACAACTGATGGAAACATCTTTCCACCAAATGTAGAACCTTCTGCTGAAGGTATAATTACAGGTCTACCACCTTCTAAATACGCTGCTTCCGAATTGGTTGTACCCAAATCTATTCCTATTATCATTTCTTTTGCCATCTTATTCACCTTTTATCTCTTTTTTTTCTTCAAAACTTTTTGATACTACTACCTTTGCTGGCCGTAGTAATTCACCCTCAAGTTTGTAACCTGATTGTATAACATCAACTATTGTATTTGGTTTAGTACCTTCTTTTTCAACTGTTGTCAATGCTTCGTGAAATCTAAAATCAAATTGATCGCCAGAGGGATCAAATCTTTCAATATCTAATGAACTCATAAATCCAGATACTAATTTATGTACTCCCGAAATACCGTCTAATGAACTTTCTAAATCAGGATAATCGGCTTTATTAGCCTGCTCAATAATCTCTATTACTTCTAAAAACTTAGATACAACTTCACCCTTAGTTCGAAGAGTTTGTTGAACTCTATCCCTATCTATACGTTTCCGGAAATTATCAAAATCCGCTGCAAGTCTCATAAAATTCTCTTTGTAATCCTCAATCTCAGCCCTTAATTCCTCTATAAGTTGTTCTGAGGTTAGAACCTGAGGCTCTTCGACCTCTATTTCGGGAGATTCTACCTCTATTTCGGGAGATTCTTTAATGTCTTTGTCCTTGGAATTCATCGGTTATGAACCTGAGGTTGTTAACCTCTCGTTGATTTAATGAAAAAAAGCCCCTATATAAAATTTTTCAATTATCTTAATCCAAATTTTTCACGAGCTTCAGCTACTTTCTTTCGGTACTCTTTAGGAAGTTGATATCTCGCCAATTGTTCTAACTCGGTCCAATTTTTTTGGAATTCTTTTTTAGAACTAGTAGATATCATTTCTTCAAATTTATACATATTATTTCTAGTATCCCAAAAGTAGTAAAGTGAAAAACAAAATATGATGAGACCCACAATCAAAACCCAAATATCCCAATCACCTATGAAATCTAAAATTGCAGTTGGGGCAATAGACGAATCTGAATACCATTGTCCTACCATTCCAATAAAAAACAAAAAACCACTAATTATCGAAATTACTGCACTAGTTGCAAGCATGTGTTCCTGCAACCACCCATTCAGTTCCCTTCTCCATTCACTGGCCATTAAGTGTCTGATTGATGGTTAAGTATAAAGATTACGCAAAAAATATTAATATGTACTCTCCACCTATAAACATTATATGAACGTAGCTAAGAGAATGGATTTATTGGGAAGTGAAACGGCATTTGCAGTATCTGCTGAAGCTGCAAAATTAGCTCAGACTGGAATAAAAATATATCCATTTCATTTAGGAGATATCAATCTCCCAACGCCTATTTCTGTAGTTTCAGGGGCAAAAGAAGCCATACGATCTGGAAAAACCGGTTATTGTCCAGCTCCAGGAATACCTGAGCTAAGAGAAGCCCTAGCAATTGATGTTGGTAATTCAAGAGGAATTAATTATAATATTGAAAATGTCTCAATTCAACCTGGTGGAAAACCGAGCATTGGAAAATATATTGCTGCAATGATGGAAAAAGGAGATGTTGTTCTATATCCTAATCCTGGTTATCCTATCTATGAATCTCAGATTGAATTTTACGGAGGTATAGCACATCCTTATGGATATTTAGACAATCCTTCTGGATTGGAATTAGATTTTGAGGCAATTGAAAAAGGTATTAGAAAAGGCGCAAAACACATATTTTATAACAATTATAACAATCCAACTGGGGCCTCTTCATCTAATATTGAAATGGAAAGATTAGCTAATCTAGTTATACAAAATGACATGTTTTTAATCTCAGATGATGCCTATTTTGATACACTTTTTGAAGGCATACCTCGCTCAATTGCTAGTCTTCCTGGAATGAAAGAGCGTACATTAACAATGTATACTTTCTCCAAAAAATTTGCAATGACGGGATGGAGACTAGGAGGTGCTATTGGTCCTTCTAAAATAATAGAGCAAATTACAAGACTCAATGTAAACATGGAATCATGTACAACTCACTTCATACAATATGCTGGAATAGCAGGTCTAAGAGCTCCTAAGAAAGAAACTCAAAATATTTTAGATAAGTTAAGAATTAGAAGAGATATAATGGTAGAAACTATGAATAGCATTGAAGGTGTTGAAGCTCACACTCCTGAAGCTGGTTTCTATGTTTTTCCAAAGATAACTAATCTGATGAAGAGAATCAATTTTGAAGATGTTGAAAAGTTCCGAAAGGCAGTACTAAGAGATACTGGAGTTAGCTTCTGTGGAAGACATCACTTTGGGAGACCACTAGAAAATGAAAGTGATTCATATATACGTTTAGCTTTTTCTGGAATAGGTAAAAAAGATTTAAAGGAAGGAATGAATCTATTTCAAAATTGGATAGACTCGAGAACTAAATAATGGCTAAAGCAATGTTTGGAGCTGGATGCTTCTGGGGTGTTGAATATAATTTCTCTAAATTAAAAGGTGTAAAAAGTGTTGTTTCGGGATACAGTGGTGGAAAAACTAAAAATCCTACATATGAGCAAGTCTGTAGCAATTCTACCGAACATGCTGAAGTAGTAATGATAGACTATGATTCTGATATTGTTTCTTACGATTCACTTCTTAATGTGTTTTGGGAGAAACATGATCCTACCACATTGAATCGTCAGGGACCTGATGTAGGTAATCAATACCGTTCAGCAATCTATTACTTTACTGAAATGCAAAAAGAAATTGCAATGAAATCACTAAATTATTTACAAAGTAAAATGGCAGATAAGAAAATTGTAACTGAGATTACAGAAGCTGGAGATTTCTGGATAGCTGAGGAATATCACCAGAAATATTTTGAAAAACACAGAGTCGGGCACTAAATTTGAATTAACCCAAAGCTACGTCTAAACACATCATAACTGAAAAACCCAACATTACTCCCATAGTAGCAATATCCCCATTTTTTCCACGATGAGCTTCAGGAACTAACTCTTCGACTACTACAAAAATCATAGCTCCGGCTGCAAATGCAAGTGCATACGGAAGAAGAGGATCCATAAAAACTACTATTGCAGCACCCAAAACCGCTGCAACAGGCTCTACCAAAGCAGATAACTGTCCCCACCAAAAACTGTCCTTACGAGAAAGACCTTCACGTCTTAGAGGAAGTGAAACTGCAGCGCCTTCAGGGAAATTTTGAAGACCTATTCCTATTGCTAAAGCAACTGCAGCACCAAATGTCTGCTCATCTCCTGCAGCTGCAGCACCAAAAGCTACACCTACTGCCAAACCTTCAGGGATATTATGAAGAGTAATAGCTGAAACCAATAACATACTTCTATGCCATGTAGTCTTAACTCCTTCAGTCTCTTCATGGGGAGCTCCAGGATGAAGATGAGGAAGAAAAATATCTATTAATCTCATACCAATACCTCCTAAAACAAAACCCAGTAATACTGGAAAGATTCCGTTATAACTTCCACCACTTGCTTCAGAATGCTCGAGTGCTGGTGATAATAAAGACCAAAAACTAGCTGCAATCATAACTCCAGCTGCAAAACCAAGCATACAATCCAAAATTTTCCGATTTATTTCTTTGAAAAAGAAAACTAAACCAGCGCCTGCCGCAGTCATTCCCCATGTGAATATGCCTGCACCAAATGCCTGCTGAACTGGACCCCAAGTTTCAAAGGACTCTAACATAATTCTTGTTTGTAAAAAGACTATTTAGGCTTTGCGAGTACTTCAGGGGGTTGCGTATTAACCATTCTAACTCCAAAATATATCAATCCAAAACTAACTAATTGTATCCACCCTAATTTCTCATTTATCAATAACCAACTAGATAAAATTCCAAAAATTGGAACAACATTAACAAAACTTGATGCTCGATTAGCCCCTATAACTTCAATACCAATTGCAAAGAAAACATATGAAAGTGCTGTAGAAAGAATTCCCAAATAACCAATCAAAAGCCATTCGTCATGACTCCAAGAACGTTCCCATGGAGATTCCCAAATAGTAAAAGGAATAAATAAAATCCAACCAACCAGAGAAACCCAAGCAATTAATGATAACGAACTTAATTGGTTTTCTTTAGATTCAAGAACATATATTCTCATAACTATTATGTAAATAGCATATGCAAAAGCTCCAAACATAATCAAACTATTTCCAATCAATCGCTCTTTAAGTGGAATGTCAATATTGGGTGATGCCAAAAAGACTAGTAATATACCCGTAAAACTGAGTGCCATTCCTGAAAGACTCTTAGTCGTTAATTTATGAGATAATGCAAAAACCGATAGAATAGCTACAAAAATAGGATTAAATCCAATTACTAAAGATGCGTCAGAAGCTGCTGTTTTTTGCATACCATACATGTAGCCTATTTGATATAGAAAAACCGAAGTGAAAGCCATAATGAATAAGACTCGGTAATCAGTAACCTTGGGTATTACATTACCTTCCTTAACCCACATCCAAGCAAAAAGAATTGGAACGGCAAAAGAATATCTTAGAAACATTACAGTAAATGGGAATTCCAGTAAATCCGTTGCAAGAAGTCTGCCCACGGGCCATGCCAATCCCCAAAGAACTGAGACTGTTAACATCAAAAAATTTGTAATTGCAAGCTTACGAGTACTGAAGTCAAGCATAATTATTAATCTTTCTTAGTTCCCAAAAAATATTCATTTATGTGAGGATCCACAAGAATTTTACTTGCTTGATCAGTATGAACTACTTGTCCATTGGCAAATATATATCCACGATCAGAACGAGCTAAGGAAAGACGGGCGTTCTGTTCAACTATTAATACGGTAATTCCATTTGTGCGTAGAGCATCTATTCTTTCAATGATTTGTTGTTGATAGAGTGGGCTTAATGCTGCAGTAGGTTCATCCAATAAAAGAAAATCAGGATTACTTATCAAAGCCCTACTTATGGCAAGCATTTGTCTTTGCCCTCCTGATAATGAAGCTGCCACATCATTCATTCTTGACTTCAAATCTTCAAACATCTCTAAAGAACGACTAATACGCTCTTCAAGTATTGGAAGAGAGAGATTAATACCACCCATCTCTAAATTTTCTCTAACTGAAAGACTTGGAAATACATTGTCGACTTGAGGGACATAAGCTATTCCTCTATTCACTAAAGAATCTGTACGCCATCCTGAAACCTCCTCTCCTTTATGCTTAACACTTCCTTTATAGTAAGTAGCAATACCAAAAATTAACTTTATGAAAGTAGATTTACCACAACCATTAGGCCCAATTACTGTAACGAATTCTCCTTCATCAACATACAAATCCACCTTATTCATAATTTGAACTTTATCATAACCGCCTTCAAGACCTGTAACATCTAGAATTCTACTCATTATTGACCTCCTAAGTATGCTTCAATTACTTCTTTACTCTCTTGAACTTTATCAGGAGTTCCTTCCATCAAAACTTTTCCTTGATCCATGACTATAATCCTATCAACGCCAGCTCTAAGAATAAAATCCATATTATGCTCAATAACTAGAATCGAAATTTTAGTTTCAGAAACTATCTTGCGTAAATTATTGAAAATCTTTTCAGCCAAGGGCCCTGCAACACCTGCCACAGGTTCATCTAGTAGTAACAGATTGGGTTCCCCCATCAAAGCTCGACCAATATCGACTAATTTACTTTGACCTCCCGATAATTCACTAGTAAGATTATGGGCCATATGAGTGATTTCCAATTCCTCAAGTGTAGAATATGCTTTTCGAACTCTGGCCTCTTCTTCGCCTCTAAAGAAATTGGAGATAAATCCTCGAATTGGATCGGTTCCATATTGATTTCGTGGTGGAATTAATAAATTTTCAATTGTAGTCATTTCTCTCCAGAGTCTTGTATGCTGGAAAGTACGTGTTACACCCAGATTTTGTATTTGATCAGGTCGCAAAAGCGTTGCATCCTCACCGAATACTTCAACATCACCTTCTGTAGCATCAAGAAGACCTGAAATACAATTAAAAGTTGTTGTTTTACCACAACCATTAGGTCCTATTAAACCAACAAATTCTCCCTGACCTATCTCAAAAGACACATTATCAACTGCACGCAATCCTCCAAAATCTTTAGTCATGTTAGTAACTCGAAGAACGGAACTCATCATATTACCCCCAAAATAACTATTTCAATAATTATGACAAGAGCCGCCACAAGAACCCAGACAAACCATGGAATTCCGGGCTCTATTAAATCCGGATTTTCAGGTCTTTTAGGCACCTCAGGTAACAAACCACGTTCAGATATAAGCAAACTAGACAAAATAACTATACCAATCAACATCAACTTGAAATAGGTCATATTTACAACAACTTTTTCAGGATCTGTCGTACCAAATACCTCAACCATTGAAAGATCACTACTCACTAAGCCCATTATATCCAAAAAGAACCAACCAAAGGCCCCATCAATATCACTAATATAATCATGGAACATACTATCAGTGTCGCCTCTTGCTGCACTAAGTAAATTGAAGAAAGGTTGCGTTAAAGCTATGATGAAGGCTCCAATAACCATTCCCCTATTATTTGCTCTTCCACCAACAATAAAAGCAGCCCATATCAAGAATGTTGAATTTATAGGATTTATGAAGTCATCTAAGACACTAGAATTCAACCAAGCCCATAATGCACCACCAAAACCACCTATTGCGGCACCTAATGCTAAACACATTGCCTTATGCTGGAAAACATTGTGACCATGGTGCATGGTAACTTCTTCATCTTCCCTGATTGCTCGTAATATACGGCCCCAAGGTGAAGCTTGAATCATCTCTACTACTAACCATATAAAAGCAAAGGATACCAAAGCGATTACTGCCAGAAGTACAGTATAAGGAGCTGCTTGACCCAGATATAGCCACTCTCCTACAGAATCATCCATAGTTGACTCCCACCAATGTTCTAACGGAAGATTATACAGCGAAATTCCTATTGCTGTTGTACCCGTTCCAGCTCTTAGAAGTGGTTCGGCCCTCATAGATATCCTTACAATTTCTCCCAATGATATCGTAACTATTGCAAAATAATCCATACGAAGATTTGCTGTCGGATAAGCAAGTAACCAACCTGCAAGGCCTGATACAAATACTGCTGCAAGAATTGCTGAACCAAAATTATTAGTAAAAACCCCCCCAAGAATAGGTGCCCAACCATGCCCACCAGGTCTCTCTTCGGGAACTGTTAGAATAGCTACTGTAATTGCCCCAATACCTGCAAAGAAAATAACTCCAAAATTGGTCATACCTGTAAATCCCGTATGTAAATTCAATGCAATTGCCAAAATTGAAAAGATACAAACTAAGACAATTATCCTTGATATTTGCATTGTTTTAGTGAATTTAGTAACACTTGGTAGCCAATCTGCAATAAAAATGAGAATAACCAAGAAACAGAAAAATGCAAACCAAGAACCTCTTTCACTAGCCCTACCGTATTTAGGCAAGAAATCTAAATTTATGGTTTTTGTCCTTTTCGAATACCAATCTGACGCTGATTTTACCAAATCATTGGATGAATAAAGAAGCAAAAGAAAGCCCCAAAATAAATGATTAAATGAAACTAACAAGAACCCAAAAACTAATGCCTGGAAATTCACGTGATTTCCTAAAATCTTAATGAATTCACCTAAAACCTTCTGAACAGGTTCTATCGCTTTAGAAATAAAACGAATTAAGTCTCTAAAAGAAAAAATAATTAGGATATATGCAATCTCAGTAACATAAAGTGTAGATTCGGTATCTCGTGCAGAACTAGGTTCTATTGATGGCTCGTATTTCAATAACAGTAAAGCCACAATTATGAACAACAAATTAAACCGGTGTAGTATTTCTCCCCAAATTTTATCAAACTTGGAAGTGATACTGTCTGATTTCTCACTCATCCTGATTGAAGCTTCTGCAGAATCAGAAGACTTTTTTGCAGGGAAAATAATTAATCCTAAGTCACCAACTAAAAAGATTGCAGAAAACAGAATCATCAATAATCCAAATAATTGGGCTATGAGAAAAATGTAATCTAATGCTAAGTAAAAATTACCCAATCCTCCAACCAAATAATCAAGCCCATAGAAAAGAAATAAAATAAGGAATCCAGAACCAAAAAGTATTCTTTTCTGCTCAATACTAGAATCTTTAACTTGAAAATAAACATCAAAAATGTACAACTTCATGTCTGTTTGGTAGTGTGCCAAAGAAAAATAAATCATAAACAAACCTACAATTTCTAGTAAAAGATAGATGAAATCAAATATCTAAAATACTAACTATAAATATTTGTAATACTCCAAAAATTGCTAATGTTCCTTTAATAGGTACATCAATCTTCGATATTCTTTCTGAAAAAACAGTGAAGGTAGGGAAATGAATACTATTCAGAAAATTTGTGATTGTAGAGGGCACTTCGGGCACAGAAAATTCGAGTGAACTCCATTGTTTTTTCCTTTTAGCCCTTTCAACGCCCCACTCGTTTAAGGCATGACCCAAACCTTTGGGCATAACCATCAAAACAGCTATCAAAAACATGTAAGGCATTGCTTCACCAAAAGCGGCATACGATGGGCGATCCAATTCACTACCAGCTCCAATAAGAATAGGTTCGGAGATAGAACGAACTAAACCAACGATAACAGAAGCTATCAAAGCCCCCCTTACTGAACCAAGAGTCCCAAGAACAATAACCGAAAATGCCGGCAGAAGTATACTCAAGCCAACTTCTGGATTAACTCTAACATACATACCAAACAATACACCTCCAAAACCTGACATACCTGCTGCCAAAAATGCAGTTATTACGTGCACGCGTTCAACATTAATTCCAGATGATGCAGCTAAATCGGGATTATCGGCAACTGCACGCATCTGTCTACCTAATCTAGTTCTATTGAGCATTAATATTAACAAAATCACAGAACTAAAAACACCGATAATCAATGCCGCTTTGCTATATTGTAAAAAATATGTTGATTCGTCACTGTAAAAAAATGGTAAATATTCGGTTACCGTACATATTCCAGAATCAGGATCCCAATTTGATGAAAAATTGTCTAACTTACTTTCCGCAATACATGCTGTTTGATCCATATTACTATGATCTTTGACCGATTCTCTTTCACCAAACCGAAATCTTAGTGTCTGATTCATAAGATCTGGCCAATATCCATAGAAGGGTTGACTCTCTTGAGAAAATTCTATTCGAGAAGTTGAAAGACGCCAATCTTTATCCGGTACAAACAAGAACTGTTCAGCGCCATATCTCAGATATAGAAGACCTCGCATAATCATGGCTACTCCTAAAGAAGCAATCATCATTGCCTGTGGCAAGGCATTTTTCATACGGAATCTGCGGTAAACTAATTTATCAATTAAAACACCAAGAAGGCCAGCTATTACAAAACCTGAAACGCAAGCCCAAAATAACAAATCCCATGTTAAAACTTCATCTTTCGGTGCATCAATATTTAAAACTTTTTTACCATCTATTATTGTGTGAAAGAATGGACTCCACATCATTGTAAAACCCACATAAGCACCAACAAGCATCATTTCGGCCTGTGCAAAATTACCGAAATTTTGAACTTTATATATTATTGTAAGGCCAACTGCTATGGAAAGATATGCTGAACCCCAATACAACCCACTAAAGAATGTAGAACTTAGATTAAAACTAGTTGATGCAGTTGTTTCTTGCCCCATAAATAGTTGATCAAGACAAAATGCAAATATCAGTAGAATAAAAACGGGCGTAAAGACCGTGAATAAAGTCCTCACAAATCCCTTCACAAAATTAAAAATAGAATAAAGAATATACATGCTAGATAACACATATTCAAAAAATTGGACAATCCATAAAGGATCACCATGGATTATTATTGAAAATATGCCACTTTGATTGCGAAGACCATAAGAGGCATCTAAGAAAACTATGAATGCAAATTTTAGACTAAGAGGAATAGAATCAAAACATTCTCGGACATATCTGAACACATCCGTTGCTGAAACGTTGTTAGGGTCTTCTCTGTCCAAATATATCTACCTCTGATAACATGTGCAAACTGAGAGGTCACTATAACAAGCAATCCCCTCTTACAAGATAGGGCCAGCCACATCACTGTGACAACCCTATTTGCTTATGAGTTCTTTCTCTGAGTAAGAACTTAGTTTCTTCTGCGGAGAAGTAATACTACACCGATAGCAGCTACAGCAGATAATAGTCCAAACCCTGGAACCTCATCTTCTACTTTATCAAAAGTACATCCAACATCATCAACCATAGTTGCATTAGCATTGTAATTATTGGCTGTACTATCCATACATCCTAATACTTCTTCTACTACATCAACTACATCGGCTGGCTTCTTAGCTATACCACCATCTGTAAGGCCATCAAATAAGCCCCAAGAACTGTGACAGTCTAATGTTGTAACTCCATCTGCGTCTGCACCGAAAGTACACACATCAAATCCGGAACCTGCAACATCCCCGTTTGCATCGAATGCATGGGAACCGCTAGCTCCATCTTGTGGTGCTCCTTGAGCTGCTACGAGTACTCCTAGCATATCCTTAGCTCCATCATCAGCTGGAGTTCTAAGAGCAGTTGCTTCTGCAAGACCAATAATTGCGACTGCATCGAATACTTCTCTTGTGTAAATACCACCATCATAGCCTGCTGCAGTTGCTGCTGCACCATAGAACATATCAAACATGGCACCCAATGAAGAAGACGGACCTGATGCTGGCTTGGTTACGGTTATTCCGCTTACCAATGATGCGTCAGTGAAAGCACTTGCAAAGCTAACGTCTGCAATTCCATCACCACCAAATATCGGAAGATCCAAACCTTGTGTGGCCATTTCTTCGGCAATGTAAGCTCCATCTGTTGCGTATGTAATCATTACAACGGAGTCACAACCGCTTGATGCTACTGATTCTACAGTTGCTGTAAAGTCGGTTGTATCATCATCGTAGGCTGCTTCTGTACAAAGATCACCATCAAAGTTTTCTTTGAATGCAGCTGCAAAACCTGCGCCGTAGTCATTGGTCATTGAAAGAAGTGCTGGATTGTCATAACCTGATGCAGTGTAAGCATCTGCAAGTGCTGCACCCTGTTGTGCATCACTTGGCACGACTCTGAATAGATAACCGTCATCATCGTGGTTTGTTATTGCTGGTGAAGTTGAAGCGTAGGATACCATTGGTACTCCTGCAGTCTTCGCTACTTCAATAGCTCCAAGTGTTGCTCCTGAACATGCAGCTCCGGCAATACCTACTACACCTGCATCAATTAAAGTCTGAGCTGCTGTAGCTGCTGTAGTTCCATCACAACCTGAATCTGCTTCAATTAATGAAAATTGAAAAGTTAATGGAGCAATTGTGTTCATGTAACCAATTGCTACTTGCGAGGCAATAGTAAAACCTGGTGAATAAACTGCAATTGGACCCGTTATTGGATTTAGCATACCGATTTTGATATGTGCTGCACCTGGGAAAGTCAAAGAATTTCCAAAGTGACCAGTACATGCCAAAGTAAGTGATGGCGCACCATCTACAATAATTGGAACGAACTGACATACATCATAACCTGAACCTGCTACATCTCCAGCTTGGTCAAATGAATGAGTTCCACTTGCACCTGTGTAACCATCTCCTAATGCTCTAAGAGCATCACGGACAGCTGCGCCACAAGTCTGGGAAGCACATTCTGCATTCATAGCTGCTTGACCAAGCATAGTTACTGCATCATATGTTTCGTGAGTATAGATTGCTGCTGATGCATTATCGGGGTTACCGTCATCATCAACATAGTAAGCTGCCCAAGCAGCCTCAAAGGCAGTCTTAACAGTACTATCTGTACCTGAAGAAGGTTTTGTAGCTATTACGCCACCTGCTGCAGAAGGATCACTGAAAGCTGCAAGGAAACCCATGTCTGCAATACCATCTGCACCCATTACTGGGAAAGGACAGTCTGCTGAACATACTGGTGAGGTTGGACCCTCAATACCTTGAAGTGCCATTTCCTCCAATAGAGCGGCCCCATCATTTGCATAAGTCACTGTGATTAAACTGTCACAACCGGCGGCTGCAAGAGTTTCAACTTGTGTACTGAAATCAGTTGTGTCATCATCATAAGCGATGTCTACACACATATCAGTAACACCAGCGGCTGCATATGCCATTTTGACTACGCCAGCTAAACCTGCACCGTAATCATTGGACATATATATTAATCCAGGATTCTGCCAACCGTGTGCTCCAGCCATAGTGGCCATAGCTACACCTTGTTGAGCATCACTTGGAACAACACGGAACAAGAAATCTCCATCATCAGCCATTGTAACGGCTGGTGAAGTTGAAGCATAGGATAACATTGGTACTCCTGCATCAGTTGCTATTGGTTGCGCTCCAAGAGTTGCACCTGAACATGCAGCTCCTGCAATACCCACGACATCTGCATCGACCAGAGTCTGAGCTGCTGAAGCGGCTATAGTTCCGTCACAACCTGAATCGCCCTCTACCAAGGAGAAGTGATAATCTGTTTGTCCATCATTAAGGTGACTAATTGCTAAGTCTGCTGCATCTGTAAAAGCTGGAGCATAAACTGCAATTGGACCTGAAATTGGGTTAAGCATTCCTATCTTAACTTCAACTGGATCATCTGCTGCCGCTGTGGCGACTGGACCTACACCTAATATTGGCATCAAAGTTGTTACCAAAAGGGCGAAAGTCACTGCTATCGTTAATATCTTACTTGAGTTCATAAGCATTCACACCAATTTACGATAAGAGAGGGTCATTAAAAGGATTCATATCCTACGCGTAGAATAAGACAATTATTATCTTCAGTATTATTAACAACGCTTGCTGAGACAGAGGAATATCATTATTAACCACATTTATTTACTTACTCAAAAACGAGTAACCAAAATGTCAAATAAAAGTGTAAAAACAGCTCCAAAATTTGTTTACAATTGCGTTAGCTGTGGACAGTATTGCTCTAAAATAGAAAAGGTTCCTGTATCTTTTCAAGATATTTCTAGATGGAGAAAAAACGGCCTTCTAAATGGCCTAGTTCAGAATATAGGTATGGATATGACTGGAGGCTTCCCGCAATTAGTACTAGAGAACAAAGAAGGAGAAAAAGGATGTCCGATGTATGATTCAGCAAATAAAATATGTCAAATACACCATGATATGCCTCTGAACTGCCAAGCCTATCCTCTAAGTTATAATGGAAGTAAATATTTTGTAAGTGATAAAGCATGTCAAGGATTAGGACAAGGAAGCATGGATGCTGAACAATTGAAAACTCAACGTGATGCTGCCATGAATGATTATGAAGCTAGAATAGAGAGTAACACACTTGTGCCAATGCTTTATAGTATCATAATGGGAGATTTAGTTGATCAATCTCGGAAATCAATGGAACATATGACTGATGAACAAAAAGCTCAAATCCAAGATATAGTAAAGGAGGAAAAAAACTGAAACCAACTTTACTTTCGGCTTTGAAATTTCTAGCATTACAAGGCGGAACTAGACATCCCGTACACATCTCCTCAATTAGGTTATCTAAAAATTTGGGAATTAGTCAACAATCTGCATCAAGATATCTGATAGAACTAGTAGATGAAGGCTTTGTGGATAGAAGATTAGCACAAGGTGGACAAATTGTTACCATACTAGAAAAAGGAATTGTGATATTAAGAAAAGAATTCTCTGAGTATAATTTAATGTTTGGAACTCAGAGAGAGATTGAAATGAAAGGAACGTTAGAAACGGGACTTGGTGAAGGTGGATACTATATTTCTAAAAAAGGATATATGCACCAATTTCAAGAAAAACTTGGTTGGGAACCATTTGAAGGAACGTTTAATTTAAGATTAAATGAAGATGAAATCCCAAAAATGGAAGCTATGAGGGCAGCTGAAGGAATGCTAATTAATGGATTTGAACAAGAAGGACGAACTTTTGGAAAAGCCTGGGTCTTTGAATGCACTCTCAAGACTGAGGTAGAAATTATTGAAGATTGTGCAATTATTTCACCAAAAAGAACTCATTACAAAAGAGTCGTAGAAGTAATTTCTCCAGTTTTTCTTAGGCAAAAATTTAATGCTAAAGATGGCGACATATTTACAATCTGCGTAAACTTGGGAGATATTTAAAATAGAATGGACAAAATACAGAAGATAGGAGATACCTGATGAATCCTTTTCATGATTATTATGGCATTCCGTGGTATGCTATTCTTGGACTATGGTCTCTAATTGCAGTAGGTTCGCACATATACCAAGTTGGATTTATTGTAAAATTAATAAGACTTGGAAAAAATGATGACAGATTCAATTCTTGGAAACAAAGATCAAAAGAATTTTTAACTGACTGGCTCGGACAACGAAAAGTAGTTCAAGACAAACTAGCAGGATATGCTCATGCTTTGATTTTTTGGGGATTCCTAATGCTTGTCAGCGATGTAATCGATTTAGGTACTGGAGGACTACTTGCCAAATTCCTTGAAAAAATATACTTAGCCAACATATGGAATCTTATCGTCGATTTGGGATACACAATGGCCGGAGTTGGAATTCTAATCTCATTATATCGTAGATTAATTGTAAGGCCTGAAAAGCTGAAGGGGACTAGTATGGAAGGAATACTCATTTTGTTTGCAATTTTAGGAATTGTCTTGACTGCTTTTATTGTAGAAGCGGGATATATGATTGGAGAAAATGTACACTATAATAATTGGGAACCAATTGGTGTACTTTTCGCTAAACAAATGGAAAGTATCAATACCGAAAGTCTTGGTACAATAATAGATGCTAGTTATTGGATACATATGATTTTGATAGGACTATTCTTAATTGAAATTCCTCAAACTAAGCATTCTCACTTAATAGGAACCATTCCTAATGTAATGTTTCAAGATCATGAACCAATGGGAACGATGCTCCCTATGCAAACTGATGATAACAATATAGCAGTTAAAACAGATGATTTAGACTTTGATAATCTAACATTAGGTGTAAATAAATTCACTGATTTTACATGGAGACAATTATCTGATGGATGGGCATGTACTGCTTGTGCTCGATGTCAAGATGTCTGTCCTGCATATAATAGTGGAAAAACATTGAATCCCATGCAAATTATTATGGATATCAAAAATTATGGTAAAGAACATGGAACTTCTCTTCTATCTGGTAATGTACCTGAAGAAGACATTGTCCAAAGATTTACTCCAGACGCAATATGGGCGTGTACAACCTGCTATGCCTGTGTAGAAGCATGTCCCGTTCATATTGAACATGTACCAAAACTTACAGACGCAAGAAGGCATTTAGTAATGGAAGCATCGGAATTTCCAGAAGAACTTCAAAACTTATTCAATAATTTAGAACGCAATTCAAACCCTTGGGGTTTAGGCGCACATACAAGAGCTCATTGGGCTGAAGGTTTAGACATAAAAATAGGTGAACCGGCTGAATATTTATTCTATGTAGGATGTGCTGGTTCTTTCGACGATAGGAATAAAAAGGTATCAATCGCAACTGCCAAGCTTTTGAAAGAAGCCGGTGTTGACTTTACTATACTAGGTGAAATGGAAACCTGTAATGGTGATCCGGCAAGAAGAGCTGGTAATGAATTCTTGTTCCAAATGATGGCTGAAATGAATGTAGAAACAATGAACTCATTAGGAACTCTCAAAGTAATTACAGCATGCCCACACTGTTTCCATACAATAGGAAAAGAATATGAAAAATATGGCGGAAAATATGAAGTATATCACCATTCTCAAATATTAAATGATTTACGCCAAAAAGAAAAACTAATTTTTAAGGACTTTGAGGATAAAGTTACTTTCCATGACCCTTGTTATCTTGGCCGTATTGGGGGTGAAACTGAAGCACCAAGAGGTGCCTTAGGAAATGACATTATCGAAATGGAAAGGCATGGAACTAACTCCTTCTGTTGCGGTGGCGGTGGTGCTCAGATATGGATGGAAGAAGATGCTGATAAAAGAGTTAATGAAATCAGAGCAAGAGAAGCCTCAAAAACAGGGGCTGACACTGTAGCAGTAGGCTGTCCCTTCTGTATGACGATGATGAGTGATGGCTTGAAAAGCATTGGCGATGGAAAATCAGTAAAAGACATTTCTGAGATATTATTAGAAAATTTAGAGGTAAAAACATGAACATAGCAGTTTTAATCAAAATGGTCCCAGACACCGAATCCAGGTTGGAAATTGTGGATGGAAAAGTGAAAGAAGATGCATTCAAATATATGGTGAACCCATATGATGAATTTGCAGTCGAGCAAGCAGTTCAATTCAAAGAAAGTGTAGGGGGAAAAGTTACACTTGTATGCTTATTCTCTGACAATCCTGGAATCGATACTGATTTACGAAAAATGATGGCTATTGGAGCTGATGAAGCTGTTGTTTTACGACAAGAAGGGTACAGAGGAGATAAACCATCTACAAACTCTAAGATTTTAGCTGAGGCAATAAAAGAACTCAATGCTGATTTAGTAATTGGCGGTGTTCAAGGAATTGACTACTATCAAGGAGCTACTGGACCTATGGTAGCACATCATCTAAATATCCCACACATTTCAGGAGTAACGAAATTAGAACTAAATGGAGAAAAAATTACAGCTAAAAGGCAAATTGAAGGTGGATTACAAATCATTGAATCTACCTTACCTGTTTTAGTAACTGCTCAAAAAGATATGACTAAAGTAAGATTTCCAGCACTGAAAGATATTATGATGTCTAAACGAAAGTCATTCGAAAATCGTAGCGTAAGTGCTTCAGAAGAGAATGATGTTGAAACGATTGAATGTTCATTGCCACCTGCAAGAGATGGTGGATTAATTATAGATGGTGAATCACCTGAAGAGAAGGTAGATAAATTACTTGAAAAACTAAAGATGGAGGCTAAGGTATTATGAGCTCTATTTTAGTAATAGGAGAAGCTGATGGCAAAGAAATTAAAAATATTTCTCAGCAAGTCTCAGCAGTGGCTGCTGGAATGGGAGATGTTGTAGGGCTTGTTATGGGAAAAAATATCAGTGATGCTGGAATGAAACTTGCTACTGCAAAAATAATCCTTGCTGATGATGATAAACTAGAATATTATGATCCTGTAAAATTCACATCTGTTGTTTCCCAAATTGTTGAACAGAACAATATTACCAAAATACTTATGGGAGCTACAACAATGGGTAAAGATTTAGGACCTAGAATTGCCGCTGAATTAAGATGGGGATATCTCGGCGACTGTTTAGAAGCTGGAAGTGAAGGATTTGTAAGACCTGCATTTGCAGGAAAAGTACTTGCAAGATCAAATCCTGAAGGATCAGTAGTAGTAAGCATTCGAAATAATGCATATCCTGCTGGAGAATCATGGTCTGGTTCAGTTGAAAATTTTTCAGGAAATATACCTGACTCTACAACGAATACTATTTCTATTGAAAAAGGAGGAAGTGGAACTGTAGAATTGACTGAAGCAAACATTGTAGTTAGTGGAGGAAGAGGTTTAGAAAATCCTGAGAATTATGATGAGCACATACGCCCATTAGCTTCTGTTTTGAATGCTGCAGCTGGGGCAAGCAGAGCCATTGTAGATGCTGGCTGGGTTTCTCATTCACACCAAGTAGGACAAACTGGAAAGACCGTCACTCCTGATTTATATTTCGCAATAGGTATCTCTGGAGCCATTCAGCATCTAGGAGGCATGAGTGGATCGAAATGTATAGTCGCAATTAACAAAGATCCTGATGCGCCAATATTCAAAGTAGCAGACTATGGAATTATTGCTAATTTATTTGATATTGTACCTGTCTTAAAATCTAAATTAAGCAATTAGAATCGATACTGTTATAATGGGTCAGACTGTGCCTGAATTGTGACTTCAGATACTAATGAAATTAAGAAGCTTCAAAAGACAATTTCTGAACTTCAAACAGAGCTAAAATTTTTACAGGAAACCGTTGGTGTTTTGATGGGAGCCATGATGGAAGAAGGTGAAAGTGATGAGTTTTTTGGAAATAGTGAAGCAGGTAATCCAACGTTTCGATTGAATATGGGAATGTAATATTATTTGGTAAAGCCTATATACAAAGGGCTCTGGTCCGGCATCGTGCTCGCGTGGTGTAGCCTGGCCTATCATCTCAGGTTGTCGACCTGAGGACTCGGGTTCAAATCCCGGCGCGGGCGCCATTTTTTCGGGGCTAAGTCATATAATATGACTTACTTCTAGCCATTTGGATTTATCCTATGCGCGGACAGAAATATCAAGCTTTGATTGTAGTGATTTTGCTTTTAACTGCATTGCCTTATTCTCCATTTCTATCTAGAGCAGCAAACATAGAAAAAGATCCATTAGCTGAAGCAGATAAGGATGGAGACGGTATTCCTGATCAACCTTTCAGAGATAGTGATGGAGATGGTTTATCTGATGATTATGAAATATCACTAGGTTTTGACCCTAATGACTTCGATATGGATAATGACGGAATTCCTGACAACATGGAGATGGATTTCTGGAATGATTTGATTAACGAAGATTTTGTCCCTCCCAATATGGAAGATTTGTATGATTGTGAAGGGGACTTAGATGGAGATGGAATCATGAACTGTCTAGATCCTGACGCTGATGGTGATGGAATTCCAGATCAAGAAGAAATGACTGATAGTGATGGCGATGGAATTCCAGATATGTATGAAAATATGATTGATCATCTTGACCCTAACAATCCAGATAGTGATGGAGATGGAATTTCCGATAAATTAGACCAAGAACCACCATTGCCTCCATGGGCTGAAGATATGGCTGCAAATAATGACTGGACACCTCAACCTGATGCTAATGGAGTTACAGGAGGGCTAGAAGGATTTTATCCACTAGCAATGTTAATGGCAGTTAAATTCACTGTAACATGTGATAATTGTCAAGAGCCTACGTCCAATCCTCAATATTGGAGAACTGTTGCAAAAGATGTTTATGATAACGGATATGATTCAATAACTGATACATATTCAAGAAGCCAATGGTGCCCTTCTCCAGGATGTGAACAATATGGCATTGAATCTGGAATAATTGAAAATCCGGGTTATTGGTCTTCTGGAAGTTCAGACTACACGTATGACTATTTAGTTACAAATTCAGAAATAACTAGTCAAGAGTATCAATACACAATGAACTGGGTAATGCCAGTTCAGGGTTATCTCTCAACTTCACTATATACCAATTCAGTAAATATTGCAAACCAAGTTACAATGGACAGTGCATTCAATTTGAAAGTAGAAAGTTATGCACAAAGCTATACTTTCACTATGACTGAATATCAAATTCCAGAAAGTGTACTAACTGCTGCGAATGCTCCAGTGGAATTTTCTCCACAACTTGTACAATTACCTAACTTTCCATCAAGACCAGGGCCAGATAATGATGTTTATGACTTAGCTGCATCAATAACGGCTGGAAAAACGACAGATTACGAGAAAGCTGAAGCCATTCGAATGTATCTACGTGACAATTACTACTACAATATTAATGGCACTTTGACGCCGGAAGGTGAAGACTTTGTTGATTATTTCTTATTTGGCAATCCTGGAAGTGATGGAAAATGTACTAATTTTGCAACAGCATTCAATGTATTATCACGTTTGAATGGAATACCTACTAGATTTGTTGAAGGAAATGGCGGTGGAAAGGTCATCACGCCTGAAGAGTGGGATAGTAGCGGATATGGAGAAAGTACTGGATATTCTATTGAAGAAAACACCAGAGTAGTAACTATGCTGAATGGACACGCATATTCAGAAATATTATTAGAAGGAATAGGTTGGTACCAAATGGAGGCAACGTCATCCCAAACATGTCCCACATGCGATGGTAATAGTGCTACAAATACTGGTGAAGCTGATAATGTTGGAGGAGGCGGTACACAACCGGGTACCGATTATGAAATTAGTGATAGTGATGGTGATGGGCTAAGTGATGAGTATGAGAATGGAATTGGAACTGATCCTTTCAACCCAGACACTGATGGAGATACACTTCCAGATGGTTCGGAAACGGGAACTGGCATCTATGTAAATGTGGAAGATACTGGAACTAGTCCACTGACTGATGATACCGATGAAGATGGATTACAAGATGATGATGAAATATTATGTAGATTGTACTCTCTAGCAGGTACGTTTTGTTCACATCCCTTAGACTCAGATTCTGATAATGATGGTTTAACTGATGGAGAAGAATATTATACCTATTTCACCAATCCAATCGATCATGATACTGATGGTGATGGATTACTTGATGGACTAGAGGTAGGCGTCTCTTATGAGGATATATGGGTAGATATACCTCATAATTTACAACCCTGTGAAACTAAGACTGGTGGTACTCTAACTAATTGTTTAGAGACATGGCAACCTGATGAAGAACCTGAATCAACAACCGACCCTCATGACGTAGATACAGACTCAGATAATTTAGAAGACGGTGAGGAAGACTCTAATGCAAACGGAAAACTAGATTTTTCTGAAACGGCACCCGAGTTAGCTGATACTGATGGAGGAGGCCGAAGTGATTCTGAAGAATTGCTAACCGATTCAACTGACCCCAGAAACCCAGATGATGATATTAAGGATCAAGATGGTGATGGACTGTATGACCATGTTGAAGATGAAAATTGTATATATGGTTCAGGACAAAATCAGTGTACTAATTCTGAATCTAGTGATACTGATGGTGACAGCATAAGTGACTATGACGAAATTTTTAACTGTTTTTATGGTGAAAACGATAATGAATGTACTGATCCAACTGTATTTGACACCGATTCCGACACAATAAGTGATTATGAAGAAACTACTAATTGTATATATGGTGAAAATAGTGATGAATGCACTGATCCAACCCTTATTGATACTGACGGAGGGGGGGCTTTTGACGCGGTAGAAATTGAAACTGATTTGACAAACCCACTAAATAAAACTGATGATCTACAACCAGAAGATAGAGATGATGATGAAGATGGACGAACGAATGGTGAGGAAGACATAAACGGAAATGGAATTTTTGAACCTCACCTTGGGGAAACTGATCCAAATGAACCCGATACTGATAATGATGGATTAAATGATGGTGAAGAATATAATCAAGAAACCGACCCAAATAACCCTGATTCAGATGGTGATGGTTTGTCTGATGGAGATGAAGTTCACAATATGACTTGGGGACCTACTAATCCGCTTGTAGCCGATACCGATGAGGATGATTTAAATGACGGGGATGAGGTTGGATATGGTACTAATCCAAACGTTGCTGATAGCGATGGAGATGGATTAGAGGATGGAGAAGAAGTCACTAACTGTATTTATGGTGAAGACAATAATGAATGTACTAATCCAACTCTCATGGATACGGATGAAGATACAATAAATGATGGTGAAGAAATCATTACACGCGAAACCGATCCAATGGATACGGACACGGATGATGATGGAATAAGCGATGGAGATGAATTGACTAATTGCATATATGGTGCAGATGGTGAACAATGCACCAACCCAATTCTTGCTGATTCAGATAGTGATGGAATAAATGATGGAGTAGAAGTATCTAATTGCATCTATGGTGAAGATGATGATGAATGTACTGATCCAACAAAAGATGACTCGGACAATGACGGGCTAAATGATTGGAATGAAATTGACAATACAACTTGGGGGCCTACCGATCCGCAGAATCCGGATACAGACGGCGGAGGACAAAAAGATGGCTTAGAAGTTCTTGTGGATGGTACTAATCCTAACGAGGGAAGTGATGATAACTTATCTGCTTTAGATGATGATAATGATGGGTTGACAAATGGTGAAGAAGAAAGCATATATGGCACTGATCCAAATAACCCAGATAGTGATGGTGATGGATTACTTGATGGGGATGAAGTTAATAATTGGACCAGTAATCCAAACAAGAAAGATTCTGACTATGATGGAATAGAGGACGGAGATGAAACTACAAATTGTGTTTATGGAGAAGATGAAAATGAGTGTACCAGTCCAATTGATGAGGATTCGGATAACGATGGTTTAGAAGACGGGGATGAAGTTAATAATTGGACAAGTGATCCAAAAAATACTGACACAGATGATGACGGTTTAACTGACTCTACCGAAGTTAACAACTGCATATATGGTGAAGATAATAATGAATGTACTAGTCTAATAAATGATGACTCTGATGGTGATACTTTAAGGGACGGGGACGAAACTACAACTCACTTCACCGATCCAATGGATTTTGATACTGATGATGACGGATTAAATGATGGACTAGAGATATCGAATTGTATTTACGGTGAAGATGATGACGTATGTACTAATCCAAACAATGAAGACTCTGACGGAGACACAATAAATGATGGAGAAGAAGTAAGTTATTTATACAATTCAGATCCAAGAGATACTGACACTGATGATGACGGATTAAATGATGGGATTGAGGTATCTAATTGTAATTATGGTGAAGATGATGATGAATGTACTAATCTCATCCTATCAGATACCGATCAAGACGGTATAAGTGACTATGATGAAATCTACAACTGTATCTATGGTGAGGCTGATGAGGAGTGTACTGATCCAATGGATGGCGATTCTGATAACGATGGATTAGATGATGGGGATGAAGTAAATAATCATGAAACTGATCCAATGGATCAGGACAGTGATGGAGATGGGCTATTTGATGGAGATGAAGTAAACACACATCTTACAAATCCTACAAACTCCGATACTGACGAGGATAACCTAAGTGATTATATTGAAGTGAACAATTGCATTTATGGTCAAAACAATACAGGTTCTGATTGTACGGATCCTACGGAAAGTGATTCGGATAATGATGGTCTAGATGATTGGACCGAGATAATTTTGGAAGGTACTGATCCAATGGAAGAAGACTCTGATGGAGACCGCCTAACTGATGGCCAAGAAAAATCGGGACAGGATGGAAATGGTACTTCTCATGGCCATGGTGCTACGAATCCTCTTGATATGGATTCAGATAATGGAGGTATAAGAGATGGAACTGAAGTGGATACCGATGGTACAAATCCTAATGATTTTAGTGACGATTTCCTTGATGCCTTAGATAATGATGCTGATGGATTAAGTAATGGTGAAGAAATACTAGAAGAAACAGATCCAAATGATCCTGATTCGGATGATGATGGTTTGTCTGATGGAGATGAAGTTTATGGATTGAATAATACATATGGTTACACTTCAGATCCAAACAAAAATGACAGTGACGATGATGGGCTAAATGATTCTGCCGAAATTAGCAATTGCTTCTATGGCGAAGATAATGATGAATGTACTGATCCAAAGGATGCTGATTCTGATGGAGATGGTTTGAATGATTATGATGAAGTCAATAATTGTATCTATGGTGAAACTAACGATGAATGTACTGATCCAAAAGATGTGGATTCGGATAATGATTCTGCAGAAGACGGAAACGAAATAAATACTCACCTTACAGACCCTAAAGATGAGGATTCTGATGATGATGGGCTTCTAGATAGTTGGGAATTGTATGACTATAATCTATTTACAGATCCAAATGATCCGGATTCTGATGATGATTTATTAAGTGACTATGATGAATTTTATGGATTGAATAACACCTATGGTTACACTTCAGATCCAAACAAAAATGACACAGATGGAGATGGATTAAATGATTATGATGAAGTCAATAATTGTATCTATGGTGAAAACGATGATGAATGTACCGATCCAAATGATGAGGACTCTGATGGAGATGGTGTAATTGATTATGATGAAATTAATACACATAATACAGATCCAAAAGATTATGATACCGATAATGATGGTTTAAGTGATGGACTAGAAATTATTAGTTTAAATAGTAATCCTCTAAGTATTGATTCAGATAGTGATGGATTAAATGATACTTGGGAATGGGCTCGAGCTACGCAAGGATATACATATGATTTAATTAACAATGATACGGACGAAGATGGCACATTAGATGGAGATGAAGATTTAGATCAGGATGGATTAAGTAATTTAGATGAAATTCAAGGAAACAATGCTCATGGTTATACTACAAACCCATTAGATCCAGACTCCGACAATGATACACTAGGAGATGGAGATGAAATTGATCCTTGGAATATACAGAGAGATGATGTAGATAATCAATACAACTACCCTTCAGATCCAACATCATCAGATTCAGATGGTGATTTGGTAAGTGATCTGGATGAAATTCTTCCTTCTAATGACACCTATAATTCACGTACAAATCCAAAAAATAGTGACACCGATGGAGATGGACTCTCCGATTATTATGAGCTATTTTATTACTGGAATATTACTGGCGATGATAATACACCTCAATTATTTTATGATGTTCAAGGATGGAATACCTCTAATCCTAAAGAAGAAAACACGGATGAAGACAGTTGGGATGATGGGGATATAGATGAAGAAAATCCAGTGTATGGAAATTTTGAAGACGAGGATCCACCGTGGGGAAGTCCACCATCAAGAGCAGGGACACCTGAATTCCCGCCTGAACTAGTCTATAAAGATCAAGAATTTATTTGGTCTTTTAATATGATAAACATTACCTCTGATGAACCATATATTGGAGTACTAGTCGAAGCATACATAAATGAAACTGAAGATGGAGGTGCAGACTACAAAATTGGCCAGGGAGTTAGTGATGATGATGGATTTACAAAGATTATATGCAATATTAGTGCATCTGGATTTGATGTGAAATCTGGAGATTGGACAATACAATTGCATCGCCCATTACAATTCATAATTCATGCAAATGAATCTAAACGAATTATAGAGAGTTGGAGTCCAACACAAGACCTAAAAATCAAGGGAAAAAGTTCTATGATTCTTAATATCCCTAATTCGGGAGCAAGTCAACAAACTACAATTGTGGCTGGAAAACTAATTGAATTAAATGACTTAGACTTAGGAGGAGAAACGGTTGAACTAATATTTAATGATACTACATACTATCAAGACACTAATGAAGATGGAAGTTTTGCAATTGAAATAAGTTTACCAAATGTTGAAGATGAAGTATTTGAATTAGTTTTCAATTACAATGGCACTGAAAATATTACTAATTACTATATCATGAAATACATTCGTGTAATCAATGCTTCCATTAATTTAAGCTTTAATGAGGATAATGAAAATATATTTGAAATTAATAATATATTACCATATAAGATACGTGGAAGTATATTAGGTGATTTAATTGAACAACCTACGGGGGCTGTAAGTCTTCAATATGGAGGTAATAAAGTTGGAAATATAGATATAACTGGAAACCAAGATTGGGAATTTGACCTATTTATCCCCGGAAATGCATCATGGGGTGAAACTATCTTAACTGCAACATATCTCCCCTCTGAAGAAGATATACACCCATCTGATGTTTCTGTGTATACTATCATAATAAAAGGTCAAAGTAGTTTAACTATAGAAGCTGTACAAAGTAATGAAATATGTAATGAATGTCTTAGAACTAACATAATAAAATTAGAAGGAAATCTTACAGACCATAATAATGATGGTATCTCTCAGCAAATAGTCAATTTGTATTTTGATGATACCTATGTTGGTCCAGCGGAAACAAATAGTGAGGGAAGATACACTTATTCAATAGATTTATCAATCAAAAATGCTGGAATTCATAATGTTTCGGTCCAATTATTTACCTCTGAGAGCCTATTCGGAAGTTCAAGAGTTGCTAATTTATCACTATTAGCTTCACCTTCTTTATTATTAGACAGCACAACAAAATGTGAGATGACATCTGATGATGAATGGTTATGTAAATCCCAGCGAAACTCAGAATATGTAATATCTGGAACCATAATTGATGAATTAGGAGTTCCAATTCAAAATATAAACTTAGAAATTGAAAGAGACTCCTACATACTCATTGAAACAGATGAAAATGGACAATTTAGTTATAGTACTTTTGTTGAAGATGGACAAACTGATATGTTCGATATTGATATATCTATTGTTGCTAGCGATAGTATGGAAAATGCCAAAAATAGTTTGTCAGTTATCCCTCAAACTACAATTACAATGTCTGTAGATGCTACTGATGCGTTTAGAGGTGAAAATACAACCATAACGGGTATTCTTACCGATAATAGCGGAGTACCTATTGATAACGTAACAATAAAAATATCTATTGCACAGGCTGAATACTATGTTCAAACTGGTTTACTAGGTATATTTAGTCTAAACCATACTTTAGTTTCAAATTATGAAGTGGGTTTGGATAATATAACTGCAAGTTTTAATGGAACTTTGTGGTATTTAGATCACGAAGAAAATACCACTTTTACAGTACATGGAAAAAGTTCTTTTGACTCTGTTAAAGTTACAGGTGATTGGTTTGAAGGGAAAATAGTGAGAGGCGGAACTATAACTGTTACAGGCATTTTAGTTGATGACCTTGGAAACCGTTTAGAAGGAAATATAAGTGCATTTATCGGAAGTGAACAACTAGAAACGGAATACACTAATGAAACTACAATTATAGCCAAAGGCATTGTTCCGGAAATATATAGAAACAATCACACTTTGAAATTAGAATACACCGGATCTGAATTCCTACAGGGAACTACATACAGTAGTAGTGAAAATATATTGGTAATTAGCAATTTAGATTTTGATATTGAACAACAAGTTAACGATTTACCAATTTATCCTGGAGATATAGTGAATATTACACTATTTCTTAAAGAAGATGATAACTCGCCACTGCCTTCTGCTAATATTAATGTCAATACTATTGTGTACCAATTGACCGGAACTAACAGTCTTGTAATATTGGAAAGTAAAGACTTGAACCAAATACTTACAACTGATGTGAATGGAAAAACAATATACAGCTTTAAGTTTCCACGTAATGGAACTACAGTATCAATCAATATAACTTATGAAGGAGGATATGGGAAATCGGTTAATGAAAAGTTTACCGAATCGGAGTTTACTGAGGTTAGTGTGTCAATAAGTATAACAAAATCACCCACACCTATAGCTCCATTTGATTTCAAAAAATACATACCTTTATTCATTGGAATTCCAGCTGCATTAGTAGTAACTGTATACTATATGTATTGGACTCAAAAACATAAATATGAAGTTAGAAATCTTATTAAGCAAATGCAAAAAGAACTTAATAAGGATGAAGACTATCGCCAGATTATTATAAAATCATATCACCAATTACTGAATATTCTTAGCAGATATGGATTCATTAAAACAAAAACACAAACTGTTCGAGAATTTACAGAGGTAATGAGTAGAGCATTACCAATTCCAGTAACCACGGTCAAACTTCTTACTTCTCTTTTTGAAATTGCTAGATATAGTGGCATTAAACCAAAAATTGTAGATGAGTTCGGAATGGAAATGATTGATGGCTCTTACAATATTTGGTGTGTAGAGGCAATTAACAATCTTCACCAAGTAGAACATGAACTTAATAGTGGTTTAAAGCAAGGTAAGGTTTCGAGATTTACTAATATTCTCGGGATGGGGAGAACGAAATGAGAGGGACGTTCAGAAAAAAATATGGCTCTAAATTATTCGCACTTTTGATTGTTATAATTATGACAACTGTAGTTTACCCCGTTATTGCCAACAATTCGAATAGCACTTCTCAATTATCAGTTTATGACGATGACTGGAACGATATATCACAATTTGCAAACGATTTAAATGTTGAAGAAAATGGTAAACATAAAATACAAACCATAGTCTCCAGACCAGCTATAATCACTAAAATTTCTGAAGTTGAAAAGAATACAACAGAACAAACCATTTTGAATAATCAAACCATTTTAGTGATTATCGGAGTTGAAAGAATGTATAATGAATATGATTCTGAAGCTCTCCATGCGTTTGTTAAATCAGGAGGTAAAGTTGTCATAGCTGATGATTCAAGTTATGGAAATACTGCATTTCATGGACAAGCTGGTGCACTAGAAATTGATGTTAAATTAAGAACTAATACGGTTCAACCAGGTTGTGTACCTGTGGAATCTGAAATGTCATTGGCTGTTGTTGTACTCGAGGGAATGGGATACGGTGGCGGAAGTAGTGATCCTAAATGTAAACCAGCCCAATTATATGATATGAACCATTGGGAAGAGAGTATACATACTCAAAATATATCGACTGTGATTATAGATGCAAATATAGAAAGAATGGATTTTAATGGGCAAATAATGATGAGCGCCCCAGGTGCATTAACAATCAAAACGGGAGGGAAAGCTGAAGGTTTAGCATGGTCTAGTCAAGAAGCATTTATTGATTATGATCAAAATGGTTTAGGAGGTGCTGGAGAAGGCACCTATAGAGAAAATTCAACAAATGGAGTAGAGGTAATATCTGAAGCAAATATTGGTGAAGGAAAAGTGATTTTTATATCTGACACCAGTATATTCACAAATAGATACTATGGTGAATTAGACAACAAAGATTTTATAAATAAATTATTTGAATATCTCAGTGAAGGCAAAGAACAAACTATTATTTTTGATGAAAGCAGGCACATTCAATCAGATTTAATTTCATTGGTATATGTACAATTATTTGGAATTCTTGGACATGTAAGTAGTAGTGAAGTGTTGGGAATGATAATGTTGGGTTCTATTATATTGCTAATGCAGATAGCTATGATGCGTGTAGAAAACCCTTCAATATGGAGGCATACATTCAATATATATGAAGGACGTTTATCTAGATTTAGAGTGCCACATGCACACTACACACATCCCGAGTCTATCAAAGAAATATTTATTGATAAAGTTAGAATTGAGAATAGTCTTACAAGAGAAGAATTCGGAATGTTGGCATCTTCAAAAATTGAAAAACTTTTGAAAGATCCAATATTAATTAGATTCATTATAAATAATGAGAAGAACATGACCTTAAAACAGGTTGAAGAAGCAATCAAAGGGTGGGAAAAATGAGCCTATTTGGAAGTAATAAAAAAGAAGAAGAAAAGCAAGAAGAAGCAATAGCTGAGACTGAAGTGCAAAGCGATGGAGTTCAAACCTACATCATGGAGCCTTCTTTACAAGAAACACACGATATGGCGCATGCCGTGCTTGGGGAAGCTGAGCAAGTGGTTATGGGTAAAAGGCCCATTTTAGACTTGTGTATGGTAGGCATCCTAGCTGGTGGAAATACTCTTTTTGAGGATAATCCAGGCCTGGCAAAGACTCTATTGGCTAACACATTTGCTCAAGCTCTAGGCATTAATTTTAAACGTGTCCAATTTACTCCAGATTTGCTACCTGCAGATATAACTGGAATTTATATTTGGAACCAAAAAGACCAAAAATTCCAATTCCGAAAAGGCCCCCTCTTTTGTAATTTATTATTAGCTGATGAAATTAATAGGGCACCACCAAAAACCCAGGCTGCACTTCTTGAAGCTATGCAAGAACATCAGGTAACTATTGAAGGAGACACACACATACTTCCTGAGCCTTTCGTAGTTCTAGCAACGCAAAACCCAATCGAATCAGAAGGTACATATCCTCTACCTGATGCTCAGCTTGATCGTTTCATGATGAAACTATCGGTTGGATACCCTGGAAGACCAATCGAAAGGGCCATCCTCATTAAGAGAAGAGAACGTGGAAAAGACGATCATGATCTTAAAGAAATTACAACACCGGAAAAATTGAGAGAAATGCAACAAAGTCTGGAAAAAGTGCAGGTTGATAATTCAATTATAGAGTATATTGTGGAAATTATTAATCGAACTAGAGAAGATCCAAGAGTTAAAGTTGGATCATCCCCAAGAGGCGCTCAAGCACTATTCAAACTTTCGAGAGCCTTGGCTGTGTTGAATGGAAGAGACTATGTAATTCCTGACGATATCAAAAGATTGAGTATATACACATTAAGACATAGGATTATACTGAAACCAGAACCGCGCATCAAAGGTGTAAAAACCGAGGAAATTATTTCACAAATATTAGAAGAAGTAGAAGTGCCAACAACCCAAGGTCAATTAGAAGAGTAGATGTGGAGTAAGAAAGCTGTTGCAGTCGCAGGCGGCGCTATATTCCTAACTTTAGCAGGTTTAATCCGATTAAACTACATGTTTATCAGTGCAGGATTAGTGATGCTAACATTTGTTGTTCTTTCAAGCTTTCTTGATGTTTGGATGCCAAATGTAGTAGTCCGAAGAGAGACATCCTCAGATAATATCTTTGAAGATGGCAGCATAAATGTAAAATTTCTAATTAAGAACACAGGCCTCGGATTAGGATTTGTAGAAATCTATGATAAATTACCACCACAAGCTCGAATCACTAAGGGTTCAAACTATACCTTATTATACATGAAACCATGGCAAGAGGTATCATTTGAATACTCCCTGAAATTGTCTTTACGTGGCCATTACCATCTGGGACCTGTGAGAATGAGAGTAAAAGATGCCTTTGATCTTTTCTATAATGAAAAGATTGAAGAATCTATCCATAGTTTTTCAGTATTTCCTCAAATTGAAATTTTGGAAGAACAAGTAATAACATCAAGAGCTCCAAAATTATTATCTGGTTCAATGCCATTGAATTTAATTGGTTCGGGAACTGAATTTTACTCTCTTAGAGAATTCGTCCCAGGTGATTCACTAAGAAGTGTTAATTGGAAGGCATTAGCTAAAAAAGGAAAAATGATGGTTAATGAAACTGTAAGGGAAGATGTTATGGATGTAATCTTATTATTAGATGCTAGAGAAGTTTCTGCAGTCGGAGGTGGTAGGGATACTCCTTTAGAAATGTCATGTCGGGCTGCTGCGACATATGCTAAACAACTTCTTGATGAAAGAAATAATGTAGCTTTAATGACTTACGGCGATTCCATTAAACGAGTAGATTTAGACCGAGGTGAGCATCACCTTTTCAAGATTTTAACATCACTATCGAGTGTAATACCTGAAGGGAATTTAAAATTAGAAATAGTTTTAAAAGATTTATTGCCATATATACCTAGTGGCTCACCAATAATTCTTTTCAGTTCTCTTGACGATGACCATACTATTTCTGAAGCCTTTACTAATACAATTAGTCGAGGATATACCATCACTACACTTTCACCCTCAAGTTTAGATTTTGAAGAGAAAATGAAGCGAATTCCTCTTCAACCTTTACTTATTGCCAGAATTGAAAGAGAAAATATGATCTCGGAAATAAGAAGTTTTGGAATGTCAATTGGAGATTGGAAAGCCGATGAAGCGGTGAATACTGCATTACAAGGTGGATAAATGGAAGAAATTAAAACAAAAAAATCAAGAATACCACAAATTAATAGTATTATTAATTATAAAGATTTTTTCGGAGAGTATCCCCTTATTTTCGCTATTAAAATTATCTCAAGTATCGCTATGTTTTATGTCATATATGAATTCTATGTATACCATAATCCATTAGATTCGTTGATAACAAAATATGCTCCAAAAGTAATTGCAAACTTTAGACCCGATCCAAATATTTTTGTGACATGGGGATTTATTGCTGGATTTTGTTTTTACATATTTACTCTTTTCAAAGGTAAATACAAATTATTAATTATAATATTGACTTTAGCGATAGTAGGTCAGTATATCTCTGATCCGGCTTTGGATTGGCAAGTTGGTGAATATGTCATTCCTGCTAAAGTAGAGACAAATGGTGATGCTGAACAAACACAATGGAAATGGAAACCTGTAAAAATCACATTTGATGATAAAGAGGGGACTAATGAAAGAATTGCTGATGCAAAAAATAGACTGTCGAATATAATTTTTGGTATAGTACCCTTTTTAGGAGCTTATGGAATATGGAAACGAAAAGGATGGGCTATTGCAGCCTCTGTGGGACTGGTAATTATTATTGGGTTTTTGTATAATCCGAATCTTTGTCTAGAAAATTATGATGCCACATATTGTGGATATGATACAATCGAAAAAGAACTTACATGGAAAGAATATCTTTCAGGAGGTATATTTATTGGATTAGGATTTGTAATATATATTGAGTTGTCTTATGCTGCAATCAAATATGAGAATTATGCCGAACAGTTCAAACCAGCTGGATTAGATTCTTCTTTATTATCGGATGTGCAGAAAAAGAGCGTAGCAAAAACACTACGAACTTTATTTGTTAGTTATCTTATAAATCTTGGAGTAATGTTATTCATTACATTTAGTGTGGCTGAAATTGTAATAAATATTAATTATTATTTATCTACAACTGAAGGAAGAATACAAGATTCTATTGAATTACAAGGGCCATATGGAATAGTATTTACTTCTTTAATCTTCTTTATGCTCTTAGGTTTATTAAGAATGTTTATTGGTGCTGAATATGATATTGAAGAAAACTAATCTATATTGATGTATTCATTTTCCTGCGGTAAGACTAATTCATAATCCTTAAGATCTTCAGAGAAAGCTTCACGATTATCTCCGTGATAAAGAATAACTTTCTCAGGATTACATCTATCGATGAAATCTACTATTTGGCTATGACCTGCATGACCACTCAAGTCAAATGATTTTACATTACAGTCTACTCCAAAACTAGACGACTCTGGATCTCTTTCAAGCCTTAAACGCCCTTCTTCCTGAAGCAAATGGCCGTTAGTACCTGGAACTTGAAATCCAGTTAGAAATACTGCCGAAGATGTATCCTTCCGTATTTTAGAGATATAATTAAGAACTGGACCTCCATTAAGCATCCCTGAAGTTGTTACGATTATATCTCCCTTCATAGCTACTGATCTCTGCCGACTATATTTAACAAAATTTGTTTCCTTAAACGCTCTATTCATAGCACCTACATCACGAATAGCACCAGGGTATTTTTGAAATATCTTTGCCATGTCTCTTCCCATTCCATCTAACCAAACTTCAAAGCCTAAACCTTGAGTTAACATTAATAATTCTTGTGATCGTCCTAAACCAAAAGAAGGAAGTACGACTTGCCCTCCTGAATTAACGGTATCTTCTATTGAATCTATTAATTCAGATTCTACTTCTCTTCGATCTGGGTGTTCACGCCCTCCGTATGTAGATTCGATGGCTAGTGTTTTACACTGTTTTGGCTTAGCTGCACGTGTTAATTGAGTGTCTACTGTATGAATATCTCCTGTAAAAAGAAAATCATGTTGTGGAAATTCAAACATAACTGCTCCCGGTATATGGCCTGCATTATGCATTTGAAATTCAAAACCACCTCTATACTCTACACTACCGGGTATTGAAGGTCTTAAATTTTGTTTTAGGTCACCAATGGCAGTTGGGTGGAAAGGACGGGGGTAATTCTCTATTTCAGAGACATATAAGGTGTCCTTAGCCATTCTTGCAGCTAATTCACCCGTTACTGGTGTAGACACAATAGGTGTGCCTCTACTTGCAATATCTGGGACTAAACCACAATGGTCTAAATGAGCATGTGTTAACAATAGAGCATCAACATCTGGAGCTGGTAAGGGAAAACTAGGAGGATCATCGGGCTGAATGCCATAATCCATCAATAAACGGCCTTCACTACCTTCAAGTAAAGCGCCTACTTTTCCAACTTCAGAAGCACCTCCTAAATATCGCAATGAGACTGACATGAAAATTCCTTAATTCCAATCATCCCAGTCATCATCAGACTGTGAAGTATTTTCTTTGGGAGGTACAGTTGTATTATCTTCATCATAGTCTTCCCAGTCCTCTTCATCTGAACGGGAATATGTAACAAAACCAATTGTTAAAATTAATCCTAAAAATACAAAAACATACCACAAATCTGAAAATGCTGAAACCAATCGGTCAGTAAATCCTTGTTCAACTTCAACAACAAAACTTTGCTGTTGCTCAATATTAGAAAGTTGGCTGACAATAGAAATAGTGATACTTTCTTCATCACCATTTTTAGCTTCATCACCTACTGTAACTTGTATTGGAATTACTTCAATTCTGCCTGCGTCAACATCAAAAGTATTTCCATTTGGAAATATAACTCTCCAACCTGAAGGTACAGAAGTAGCTGAGAAAGTGAACTTATCATCACCATTCGCATTATTCTCTAAATTAAGTTGAAAAGTGAAACTTTCGCCTGGTTCTAAATTTGCTTTATATTTTATAGAGGATAAGTCAAATCCCTCAGTAAGTTTGAGAATAACTGTTATCGGCTGACGCGCATTGATTGTGTCGTCCCCAATCTTTGCTGCCAAAACTTCAAAAGAATCGCCGTCAACATTGTAACTTGCTTGAGATCCAACTGTAATAAACAAATCTAGAGGCTTACTTTCTCCACCACTTATTTCAGTATCAACTATAGTATTATCATTTTCTTTAAAAGTGTAATCCCAATAACTAGGAAAGTCATCAGACACGTATAATTTAATTGAATGATCGCCATCAATCACGCAGTCTAATAATAAATTGATTTTAAATTGTTCACCAGCCTGTTTATTCAAGAAAATTCCTGAAGTACCTTGAGGCGTAACGCTAAGAGATAAACCAAATGTTCGGGTTAATGATAAAACCGCAGTATCACTTTTAGTGGTATTACCTTGTGAAATACCAATTAACTGAATATTAGCCGTCTCTATATCTCCACCTTGTGCAGGCTTAGCCCATACTGTAACATTAATTATATTATTTCCATCACCTGAACGAGGGATACCTTCTACAATTATCGAACCTTCATTTAGTTCATTATATTCAAATTTAATTTCCCAATCGGCAGGAACTGATTGAGCCAATAGTTGAACTGCATCTGTGGCCTGACCTTGATTTGCTATGCTTAAGGCATATTGATTCCATTCACCAGCGGTTCCGCTTGTATACAAACTTGAAACGGCCTGACCTGAATCGGGATCATCAAAATACATAGATATCTCATATTCAGCTCCTACGGAAGTCTTTGTTTCAAGATCAAAATTTACTGGTTCTACTGAATTTTGAGATTTACCGGTAAAAATAACGACTGTGCTCTTTCCAACCATTTCTGTAGAATCTGCCGCAGATATTGTGAATGTAATAACCTGCTCAGCTCCAGAGCTCAAAGAACTACTTGTTGCAGATTGTGGATCGATAACCCAATTATCTGAAGTTTCACTAGGTTCAATTAAGAAAGTATCAGTTTCATCACCTGAATTTAATACAAAAATTTTATACTCTACAATTCCACCAACTGCCACACTTTGTTCTGGTTCTGGGGTAGATAGATATACTCCGTAAGCATCCATCAGTATAGTTTTATCTAATGAAAACTCATTTCCTTGCTGATCAATAGCTGAAACTTGAACTGTATATATTCCCTTACCATTATGATTTGCAGAAGGTTCAGCAGGATCATTATAATTCCAAATTATATCATCAAAATCATTTGTTCCAGTATTCTCTTCCGATTCATCAACGTCTATTTGCCCCTGAAATAATTCATCTCCATCTGAATCAAAAACGATAACACTAAAACTGGTAATGTCATAAGTTCCAAAAGCATTTAGAGCTTGACCTGAAACAAACATCTTAGATATTTCTGAGGGCAAATTAGGATTAAAATTATCTGTGACTTCCTTATCTTCAGCGTCATAAGTTTCTAAATTATATGACTCTGTTATAATCTCAATATCCGTAACGGGATTTGTATTTGTTATAAGTCGTGAAGGTGAATCTCCACTCTTACCAGTATCCAGTTCTAAATTAACTGCATTAGTTCCATCATTTTCCAACTCTAATACAATAAAATGTTCCTCATCAAAAGTGTGTTCAGGGCCAGAGTCTTCATCCCACGGGACATCTACATGAACTTCATTAGAAGATTGTAACGCAGTAGGGATATTAATGTCACCCGATGCAACTAATTCTCCATTTGTCATAGTAGTTCCATCTCTAACAAATATATTTAAATGAGCTGCATTCCAATCTGCAGAATTAGCATATAAATATATATGAAAACCTATATCACTACGATACGATTTAGCCAATAAATCAGCTTGAAGGCTATAATTCAAAGCAAAAAATATACTACTACCGGGTTGAATATTGACTTGATTAGTATCACCATGGTTTCCAGACTCCATAGTGTGGAGCTTGCCAATTCCATTATCACTATAAAGATAAAGAGAAATATCTTGCTCTTGACCAACTACCTCTTCTCCTGAGGCTGGCATCCAAATTATTAACATTCCAAAAAAGGCCGCTGAAATGAACGCAGATAGTATTTGGCTTCTGTTCACACTAGATTGAGCAATAAAAGGTCATAAATAGGTATCCCTCCCAAAAATATAATAAAATAATTAGCTATATTAAGTTATTTTGCTTTATTCTGCCAAGTTCGAACGATACCTTCTAAGTCCCGAATAAATTCAAATAATCGAGTCCTTGCATGTTGAGGAATATTGGTGTCATTTATTTGTTCTTCTAATACTGAAATTGTAGAATATATTCTTAAGTCTAAATCATCTTTCGTGTTCATTAAATATGTTTCCAATCCTGTAAGAACATTAGATCTGACATTTCTTGGTACTGATGTATCTTCAGTAATAGTACTACGTATATCTTCGGATAAAGTGGATATCATTTTTTCGACCATTATTTCACCTCTAATTAAACACTAGATTGCGTCGCAGTTAGGGGCTATGTATAAGAGTTAGGCCAACATCCCATTCGAATCTATTTCATTGTTCCGTATTCGACTACTGCTAATTTTTTGACCATCATAGGCTTTAACAAAGGGTACCATAACAATTTCCAATTGAACGTTACCATTCTTATTACGAATTTTATTTATTTTTTCAGCTGTTTTCTTAGTCTCTTCTGACACTATAATTGCAGTAAATGACTCTTCGATAACCGAAGGGCCCCAATCATCATTCAATGGAACTATCTGAAAATTACTAGGAAAATTCATAGAATCTAATAATATTTCAAGATTTTCTTTTCGAGTTTCGTAGGAATTAATATCAACTTCTGTACGGCCCTTTCGTGCTCGTATATCTGTAGTCAAACCAATTAATACCATATTGCCAATTTCTGAAGCCTTCGTTAATAAAGCTCTATGTCCTTTATGCAAAATATCAAAAGTCCCACCCATACAAACCTTATGTATCTGTCCCAAACAAGTTAACTATAATATAACCCTTTAATGGACTTGGGGTAAGATGGATTTAGAACTTGATTATCGACCATTCCTAATATTTGGAATCATATGCACAGTTTGTGCTACTGCAGTTACCTTAGGTGGCATAGATTTTGTTGGAGTTTGGATGGATGCACTGTATCCAATCATAGTTCTATTCGCAGTAGCTAGTCTTTCAATCAGTTGGATTCGGTGGAAAAACATGAATGAAGAAAGTTAATAAACTCCATCATATAAATTAGAATTAGGTTAAATATGAAAAAACTACTTATTTTTGCGCTTATTTTTCTATTGCCATCTGCAGTTTCTGAAATGTCCCATTCACCTAATAACGTAGCAGCTGGAGAGAGTTTTACAGCTATTATGGACTCTGATGAGAACGTGGAAAGTATTACGTTCTATGTTTGTACACTTGAAGAACCATATACTTGTTATAAACCAGAAACTAAAGACCGTAATGATACAATTAATGGAAGATTCGAATTTACATATCAAGTTAAGAATAATGATTATCCTGGCTACAAATATGAAATAGAAAATACCGATAATACTACTGAGAAGATTCCTGCAGCTTATACTTACTATGAAGGCTTAGAGGTTAAGGAAATGGGAGATTCACACTATTTTAAAGTTAATATTAAATCTGAAGCTTCTGAAGAAGGTTCTATACTTCCTTCACTAGGCCTCACCTCCATTATGACAATATTTGCAATTATAGCACTTAGTGGTCGAAAATGAATTTTGATGAAATACTAATTTATCTTAATCCATTACTAATTTCTTCAGCTCTATATTTTGGATATAGGAACCTCCGTAATGATAATGAACTAAGCAAGCGGAATTTTGATTCGTTACTATACACCGTATTAGGTATACACTCTATTTCATTAATTATACTAGTATATTATTTTTTAATAACTGATCTTAGATTCGCTTATGTATCTGATTATTCTTCTGAAGACTTATCAATAGGATACAAATTAGCAGGGGTTTGGGCTGGAAGAGATGGAACTCTTCTAATCTGGAGTTGGGCCACTATTGCTTCAATAGTTAGCGAAAGAAGACTGTGTAAAGAAGAAGATTCACAAAAAGAAATAACGACGTTGATAGCTTGTGTTCTTCTATTGGCATTAACAATTATTCAATTGTATATAAATCCCTTTGAGAGAAATGAAATAATACCTGATACGGGAAAGGGATTGAATCCATTATTACTATCTCCATATATGATAATTCATCCACCAATTGTATTTCTATCGTATGGAATGATTGCCTTACTCTACTCTTCTGGAATGTCTTATCTAATAACCAAGAATAAGAATTGGAATGAAACAATCAAAAGATGGGGGAGAGCCTCTTGGATTGGAATGAGTTTAGCCTTAGTTCTTGGAGGATATTGGGCATATGTAACTCTTGGTTGGGGTGGATACTGGGCTTGGGATCCTGTCGAAACTGCCGGATTATTGCCATGGTTAGCTATGACCAGTCTACTACACACTTCAGTAATGTCACGTCGTAAAAATAACTATAAAATTTTAGGACCTTTATTGGCAATGTTAAGTTTAATACTAGTTTTACTAGAATCATTTGTTACTAGAGGGGGAATTTGGTCTTCAGTTCACTCTTTTATCGTTGAAGATAATGGTGGTGCTTGGAGTCGCTTAGGCTATGTATTAGAAAATGACGTTTCCGTAAAAGGTTTTTTTATACTAATGATTCTAAGTTTTATTTTAACTCTTGGATTAGTATGGCTAAATTATAAGTCAAGTAAAGAAGAAGAAACTCAAAATGATAACAATACAGACCTATTTAGAGAAGATAATACCTTTTTTGCAGCAATATACACCCAATTGCTAATACTTACAGTAACTTTAGTATTATTATTTATCCGAGCTAATGGATATCTTGAACCTGAAGTTTTTGAAGTAAGATTGGCACCATTTGTTGTTATTTTAGCTGCAATTTTTACAATACACACGCTAAGACCTTTTATTGAATTACGGAAAATTTTAATCATAGTAAGCTTTGGAATCCTATTCAGCCTAATCTACTCTATTACTTCTGAAGGAAGGAGTTGGATGGTGGGGGCTATGATTCCTTGGGCCTTTATTTGTGGTTTTTCAATTTTTAGATATATGTGGAGATATCGGACAAAAAAATTATTACCAATGTTAAGGGCTTGGGGGCCATACACTGCACATCTAGGAATTATGCTTATTTTAGTAGGATATTGTTTTTCCTATGGATTAGGAACGGAAACAAGTGTTACTCTGAATGAAGGTGAAAAAGCACTAACTGGGAATTTTATTTTAGAATTAGATTCGATTTCGATGGAGCCAAATCAAAATGAAATTAAACTCATAGCTTCAATAAAACTAATAGAAAAGAAAAACAATAAAATAGTAATGGAAGATGTTATTTCTAAGACTATTCAAAGTGAAACAAATGAAAAAACTACTCAAATATATCTTCAACATGATTTACATCGAGATATATACATAACTCTCAACAGTGCAGAACCGGGAGGTTCAAATAGCGAAAGTACTGCCACAATAACTGTAAGAGAAATTCCCGGAATAATATTAGTGTGGATTGGTGCTGTATTAACAATACTTGGTATGTTACTGACAATGTTTACTGAGTGGAAACCTGGTAAAAAATGGTTGAGATCTATCTCATAAAAGTGCCAGACCACTGATGTTGTCGTCCTAGTGAGATGTCAGACACCACATTTCTTCTCAACCCCGCGACCCACTCGAGCGTTGGAAGTCCACGGTGAGGCTGCTCCCTTCCGGGCCTGACCCGGTTTCCATGATGAAGATTCGAAATCCACCCTCCGGTAAATCTCATTAATCACCTGCAACCCCGAGGGACAGGATATCTCAGTTGAAATGCGGATTAGACAGCCCACTGGATGCGCCGTCACCAGCTGTCGCCCCCCCTAAAGGCGGTTGAGGGTTACAGGGTACGTCTAGCTCCCCGGCCAAGTCTAGCTTTACCTCTCTTCAGTACGACTATTTGGAGGTTTGCATGCCGAAAATACGCTTCAAACTATGTGCGGAACCTCGAAAAAGCTTTTCAGTCCAAGTTTCTTTTTCAGAACTAAATTGTTTAATTATTGCACTACCATATGGCTCTATAGTCTCGCTTGCAACTACTGCATATCCTCTCTGATGAATATCAGATAATGTGTCACTGTAATATACTAGAATATTTTCATAGAGAATTTTACCCGCAACTTGAGGTACAGTCGTCGCTACAGCTATAGCTTTCTTGGCTCTATTTGTTACTTGCAATGTCATCACTCCGCTTAACTCCATCAAAGTTTGATCTTCTTCAGAAGCCGTTTCAAGAAAATCCTGCATCAAATTAGAAATCTCATCCTTAACATCTCCAGCAACCCTTCCTGTTTTCGAAAATAAACCGCCTATCGAATCTTGTATTTCTTCAAGATTATCCATAATTTCATCTCTGGACAAAGGTGGCGTATCTATATTTTGAGCAAAACTTGTAGTTGTACGTTCTATACCTTCAAGTAAATCTTGAATAGAATCGGATTCATTCTCTGAATCAATATATCCTTTCTCAATTAATTCTGCTCGGAGTCGTTTAAGATATATTTTACCACCTTTTACAGAATCTGCAAAAAAAGCAAATATCCACAAAGGAGACACATGTATAGTTGCAATTCCTATACCTTCAATTGCATTACCAAGTAATTTCCGACTTGCATAATCTCCATCAAGCCCTTCATCATTATAAACGCCTTCGACTTCACCAATATTCTCGATGGTAAAACGAAGTAAATTACTTACAAATATATTATAAGTTGTAGTATCTTTAACAAAATCAGGAATTAATAACTCTGTTGTTTCATGTAACATACCGCCTAAAAGTGCAGTTAAACCTCTGAGATATCTCTCTGGTAAAGATAAGGTATATAATGTACTATTCCATAATAATTTTGTAACTCGATTAATAGGTTCAGGCATCTATAACTTTACCACCAATAATTACAGTCTCAACATGATTTACACCAAAATGGTAAGTTAAATGGCGATAATCGGGTATGTCACAGATCAATAAATCTGCACGCCAACCTTCAGCAATACATCCTCTATCCCTTTTTTCAATAGCTAGTGCTGCATTGATTGTTGAAGCTACTAAAGCCTCAGCAGGTGTCATTTTCATTCTAAAAACAGCTAATTGCTGTATAAATTGCATTGATTCGGTATAACAATTAGGATTACAATCTGTAGCTAATGCTATAGGTAAATTACTAGCAATCATCTTTCGTGCTGGAGAAAAATTATCTGAAAGTATTGCAAAAGGAGTGCCTGGTAAAAGAACGCCAATTACTCCAGCTTTCTGTAATTCTTTAATAGTTTCTAAAGTTGAACCTGCAAGGTGATCCGCACTAACAACACCTAAGTCTGCTGCAAGTTTACCACCTCCTGTATCTCCAAATTCATCGGCATGTATTTTTAAACTAAAATCATGTTCTTGTGCAGCCTCCAAAATTCTCCGAGCTTCACTTTCTGTAAAAGCTCCCTCTTCACAAAATACATCACAAAAATCTGAAAATTCCCTTACATCCGGAAGCATTTCTATAATCTGATTAATATATGAAAAACGATCAGAACCTTCAGGTAATGCATGAGCTCCCATAAATGTAACAACTGTTTCTGCAAGACCTAAACTCCCTAACCAATTAGCTACCTTTAATTGCTTAATTTCAGTATCCTTTTCAAGACCGTAGCCTGATTTAATTTCAATTGTTGTACTTCCGTGCTTAATTGCATTTTTAAAACGTAAAAGAGATTCTGCCTGCAAATCGGAATAATTTGAATTACGAGTCTCTTTAACTGTTCGTAATATTCCTCCACCATCTGCTAATATTTCCTGATAAGTTCGTCCCTTCAACTTCCATTCAAGCTCATGTTCACGAGAGCCTGACCAAACTAAATGTGTATGTGGATCAACAAAACCGGGAACAATAACTTTACCACTTACATCTATTACTTCTGAAGCCAAGGATTCTAAGTCTCTGCCAACTGCAACTATCTTATCATTCTCAATTAATATGTCGGTATTAGGATGTCTTTCAACTTCTCCCATTGCTTTACCTGAAAGAGGTTTTGAAGTCACTGGAGGTGTGACTACTTCAGCGGCCCCGCGTAAAAGAAGCATGATTTGTAACAGGGCAAGTTCATAAAGACCACTGCTGTCTCAAAAGTAATGCTTGAAATGAAAAACTTTCGGGAAAATCCGGAAGAAATATTGGAAGATCTTCAAAGAAGAAAACTTTCTGATAAACTAGTTAAAAATGTCATCAAGAAAGATAACCAATGGCGTGAATTAATTGAAGAAGGAAATCAAATTCGAGCAAAAAGAAATAGTATTTCTAAAGAAATAGGTGAATTGAAAAAAAATGGAAAAGATATATCAAAATTACTCTCTGAAATGGCAGGAGTAAAAGATAAAATTAATGAAAATGAAGAGTTAACAAAAAATACATTAATTGAAAGAGATAGTTATAGAATGATAGTTCCTAATATTTTGGAAAAAAATGTCCCAGTGGGCAATGATGAACAGGACAATAAAGAAATCACAGTACACGGACCTAAGATAAATACAACACAAGTTAAATCACATCAAAAAATAATTGAAAATATTGGTGGTGCCGATCTTAAACGTGCAGCCAAAATAGCAGGTAGAAGATTTTACTTTTTAACTGGAGACTTAGCAAGACTAGAAATGGCCTTAGTCAATTATGCAATTGATATACTATATCAAAAAGGTTATTCTCTTACAATACCTCCCTTCTTTATGAATAGAGAAGCATATGAAGGTGTAGTTGATTTAAACGATTTTGAAGAGGTTATGTACAAAGTTGAAGAACAAGATTTTTATCTTATTGCAACTTCAGAACATCCTCTAACTGCGAGATTTAAAGACGAAATATTAGAACTCAAAAAAGAACCATTACGTTTTGCTGGCTTTTCAACTAATTTTAGAAAAGAAGTTGGTGCCCACGGTTTGAGTGATAGAGGAATATGGAGAGTTCATCAATTTGCAAAAGTTGAACAAGTAATTATTTGCAAACCTGAAGAATCTGAAAAATTGCATAAGGAAATACTTGACAATGCAATTGAAATATTTGAGGGGTTAGAAATACCATTTCGAGTAGTAGATATTTGTACTGGAGACATCGGTACCGTAGCTGCCCGAAAATATGACTTGGAAACCTGGATGCCTGCAGCACAACAATGGAAAGAAATAGTAAGTGCCAGTAATTGTAAATCCTACCAAAGTGTAAGACTTAATATGAGATACCGAACTTCAGAAGGTACTAATTTTCCACATACCTTAAATTCTACAGCTATAGCTACAACAAGGGCTCTAGCTTCTATTGTAGAAAATAATCAGAGAGAAGATGGAAGTGTTGTCATTCCGAAAGTATTACGAAAATGGATGGCAAACCAAGAAGTCATCGAATCTAAATGAATAAAGGTTTGATTTTAGGCAGATTTCAACCTTTCCATTTAGGTCATTTAGCATTAATAAAAAATATAATTAATGATCATTTAGAACCATTAATTTGTATTGGATCTTCACAAAAAGGAAGGAGTAAAGAAAATCCTTTTACAAAATCTGAAAGGAGAAAAATGATTGAATCTGTATTGGAATCCTTAAAATGTAATTATGAAATTTATGAAATTCCAGATATTAATAACTATGATCACTATGTATCTCATCTAAAGAATCTAGTGCCTTCCTTTGATGTTGTTTATAGTGGTAATTCATTAGTTAAAAAATTATTTACAGAAGCCGGCTACAAAGTTATAGTTCCAGATATGATTAACCGCTCGGTTTGGGAGGGGTCTTCCATTCGTCAGGAGATACTGGAGGGTGGTGACTGGGAAAAGGATGTACCTCAGTCAGTCGTAGGAATAATTTCCGATATTGATTTCGAAAAACTTGCATAACTATTTTTCTAAGTTTAATTTACTTTAACCTTAGTTCCTTTAACTTTTCCAGAAACTTTCTTCTTCAATACCAGATCTAAAATTCCATTCGTATATGTTGCTTTAGATGACTTACTTTGAACTTTATGTAAAAGATTTATTTTCTTAAAATAATTTCTAGATTCTGTTTCTACCTTAACTTCTACTTTACTTTCTGTTACATTTATGTCAATATCTTCTCTAGCAACCCCTGGTAATTCTACTGTTATTGCAATTTCTGCATCAGTTTCATTAACATCCGTAAGAGGTTCACGGCTGGTGTCTACTATGACTTCTTTAGTTCCACTTTTAGATGGTGAAAAAGGCCGAATACGAGTATTACCAAAATCTTCAAACGTTGGAATACCGTCTGGACCTGTAGTTACTGAAAAACCAAAAACAAAAGGATTTTTCGTAGCATGATCGGGAAGGTTGCCTCCAACGGCATCTCGCATTAAATTATCCATTTGTTTACGCATCTTACGAAATTCACTATCAAGATTACCAAATATATCATCTATATTCCAATCACTATCACTAAACCAATCGCCATCTCTATTGTCTCGCTTTCTATCCATAATGCACACTATACAACCTCTAGTTGTAAACCTATAGTTCAATAGCCATATATAAAATTAATCTTAAACCTCATCTTCGGAAGATAAGACAACTGCCTGAACTACAATAGGTTCTGCTGCCACGGGTTGAGCCATTACGGGTTCTGCTGCCACGGGTTGAGCCATTACAGGTTCTGCTGCCACGGGTTGAGCCATTACAGGTTCTGCTGCCACGGGTTGAGCCATTACAGGTTCAGCTACCACAGGTTGAGCCATTACAGGTTCAGCTACCACAGGTTGAGCCATTACAGGTTCAACTGCCATAGGTTGAGCCATTACAGGTTCAGCTACCACAGGTTGAGCATCAGGAATTGTATCTGATTTACCAAATAATCCAAACCATTTCTTTCTTGGTTTAACTGAAATCTCTGCAGTTACTGGTTGAGCGGCAACTTCAGAAGATATAACCTGAGGTTCTATTACAGGAACTGCCGCAGGAGTCACAGGTACTGGCTCAGGAACTATTGCCTGAGACTCAGGAACTAGATTATCATCAAATGAAGGAAATTCATCAATAAACTCAGGAATATCTTCTAATTCATCATAGTCATCATAATCTTCATCATCATAACTATTGAAATTACGATAACCATAAAGTAAAACACCACCTAGAACAATAGTCAATCCACTATAAATAAGTAAATTTGAGTCAGAAGACTCTTCAGCAGGGGTTGCTATTATTTTAAAAGTATATTGTTCAGATATTCTTATTTTTTGTTCATTCTCCATCCAAATATTAAGCTCATATGATCCAGTATCAGCACTTGAAGGTATTGTAATCATGACCGTTACTTCTGCTAATTGAGAAGGCAGTAAAGTCAAAAATGAGCCATAAGCGACATCATTACCATTTTTATCTTTAAAGCTGACCCAAGTTTCAGCTAATTGATCATTAGGAAGAGCACCCGATATTGCAAAGTATATTCGATTGGCTTCATCCACATCCAAATTAGATATCTTTAAAGTATGAGTGAGTGATTTACCTAGTGAAGTCTCTAATTTAAGATTGGAAGAACCCAAGATATTACCACTTTGTTCCAAAAAGATTTCAATGGTTTCAATTTTCTTTTTAGAATCACCTGCTGAATTAACTTCGATTTCAACAAAAGTATTCGTACCGTAATAATCGTTACGAGGTGTTAAAGTCAAAACTACTACTTCATTCTGGTTAGGTGATACCGATGATAACGAACTTCTATCAAAATTGCTACTAAATGCATTATCAACAGAAATAAATTTTAAATTGAAATTATTTTGTTCATTTCCCAAATTAGTTACGGAGAAAGTAATTTCTAAAGGTTCTCTGTCTTTAATTATAAAACTGTCACTACTATAATCATAGTTAATATTTTCTTGCTCACTAATACTTATGGAAAAATCCCAATCAGGTTCTGGTTCTTTAGCCGTAGTAACCAATGTTACAGAGTCATAAACACCCGAATTCGATGCTGCAGTAACTGTAATGATTGTTGGTGATTCTTCACCATCTGAAGCTGAATCTGAAGGAATAATACTTACCTTAATATTCTGACTATCTCCGGCATCTAATGTTAAATCATAACTATCTATAGATACATCCCAATCATCATTATTATCATAAGTTATAATAAAATCATCCCCTCCAGAACCACTATTTCTTACTGACAAAGTATACAATGCAGTCTTTCCAAATTCGGCAACCTTAGAGGTACTTGTTATAGCCTCAATCTCAACATCTGGTTCTGGCTCAATAAATATCGTTGTTTGAAGATTCTTAGACCAAGACAAATCACTAAGAATATCAGTAGTATCAACTTCAATATTATATGTATTTTCACCAGCAGGTAAAGTATGACCTTCAAAAGACCAAAGAAATCTAACCTCAACATAATCTCCTTTATCTGAGACTTTATCAACACTAGAACCCCATGAAGACTCACCATCAGGACCCATCTGCATACTATAATCACTTGTGCTCAAAGATATTACATCATCGACTCCAAACACATCTGAAATTTCTACATAAATATAAAATTCATTTTGGCCAGTTAGTAAAGAAGGAGAGGAACCGCTAGATATTCGTAAATGACTTATTGGTATTGTAACTTTAGTATCTGAGGAATCGGTACCGTAATCAAAAGTGATAGTTGTATTGCCTTCTGTTGGAGGAGGGGGAGCTGAACCTGGCTGAGCCGTCCAACTACTTTCTACAAGAAGAGTAATGGAAGATTCATCCAATCCTTGTAATGAAAAATCACTAGAACCAGTCAATTGAGCAGTTTCACCCTGATTGACATCTCCAGAGAATTCAAACTCATCAAGATTATTGTCATTCTGTATTATAGTATACCTAAGCGTAACTGTAGCATCACGATTAGATGAAACCCATCCCTTGCCTGACCATTCACCTGAAATATTAGACTCAGCCAATAAAGAAGTCGTAGTCCAACGGCCTACTTCTTGAAAAGTACCTTGACCTGATTCTCCATCTGCAATAACTATAGATTCAGTACTAGAACTAGAAGGCTCTTCGACTCTTAATTGACCATTAGGTTGACCTGAAATATACAAATCAACGGACGCAAATGTTTCACCAGTTGCCGTATCATCGAGAAACACAAAGAATGATAAAAATGCGAATAGAAAAAATAGCGAAATTTTTCTCATGTCTTAGAAATCTCCTTGGGTAGCTAAAATATTAAACTTTAGTCTTTGGCACCATATTCCCAAACTTTGTCGCCTATATAATGAAGTGCTTCGATAGCTTTACCTTGTTTGGAAGCTAACATATCTTTACCATCTAAAAGTGCTTTTCCAACTCCTAATGGTTTATGATGCGTTTCGTCACGTATCCAAACATATTGTCCTTTAACTATTTCTGGACTCACATCATTTATGCCTGCAGACATAATATTAGCACCATTACAAACAAAACGAACGGCACCCATATCTACCTGTACCCAACCGTCATCTGGCAAGTTAGAAAGTAAACCTCTAACAGAAAAATGAAGTATGTCGTCAATTAAAAACGCAATAATATAACCATTCTGAATTATTACATCAAAATCTTTTGAATTAGCTTTTTCAAATTTTCCAGCTTCGAAAGAGAAAGGAAGACCATGTGCTGTTTCTAATTTATCATTAAATAATTTAGCTTCACGCTTGTTAATTGGCCTTCGTTTCTTAAGATCTAATTTAGTAACCACGAAACTTCTATAGGGGGGTCTTTTATGTAAGTCCCCTAGGGCGTAAACAATGAATATTACTGTGATGGGGACGGGATATGTGGGGCTGGTTACAGGAGCTACTTTAGCATATACTGGAAACAAAGTTGTCTGCTTAGATCTTATTGAAAGTAAAATTAATGATTTGAACAACGGAATCTCTCCTATTTTTGAACCAGGATTAGAAGATTTAATTAAATCAGGATTAAAAAATAAAAATTTGAGAGGATCTACAGATATCGAAAATTGTATTAGAGAAAGTGATTTGACGTTTATTTGTGTAGGCACTCCTTCAAACAAAGATGGAAGTATTGATTTGACATACATAAAATCAGCATCTGCATCTATTGGTAGAGCCTTAAGAGCAAAAGAAGAACATGAACATACTATCATCGTAAAATCAACAGTAGTTCCACTAACAACTGAAGAAGTTGTCCTTCCAACAATCATGAAGAAAAGTGGATGGAAAAGAGAGCAATTGGGTATTGGCATGAATCCTGAATTTTTAAGAGAAGGATCTGCAGTAAAAGATGCTCAAAACCCAGACCGAATAGTTATGGGGGTTTCTGATGATATGGCACTTAAACAAATGAAAAAATTGTATGAAATGCATAATTGCCCTAAACAAAAATGTATTCCAAGAACTGCTGAATTTATCAAATATGCTTCAAACTCTTTTTTAGCTGCAAAAATCTCTTTTGTTAATGAAATGGCTAATTTATCAAATGAATGGGGGATTGATTTTGAAGAAGTGGCTGAAGGAATGGGGTCTGATAGTCGAATCTCTCCATTATTTTTACGAGCTGGAGCTGGTTTTGGAGGTTCCTGTTTTCCTAAGGATGTGAAAGCCCTGGCTGCTGCATCGAAAAAGAATAAAGTTGAATCTAAAATGCTTAAGGCAACTTTAGAAGTTAACGAAACCCAACCTCTCAACGTAGTTAGAATGGCTGAAGAACGCTTAGGTGTAATTAAAGGAAAAAGAGTAGCAGTCCTAGGATTAGCTTTCAAGCCAGATACTGATGACGTAAGAGAGACAAGAAGTGAAGTTGTAATTAATGAATTAATGAAAAAAGGTGCATTAATTATTGGACATGATCCAAAAGGAATGGCGAATTTTAAAAAACTAGTCGATATTGAAATGGCTGAAACTGCAATGGCTGCAATCAAAGATGCAGATTGTATTGTTTTAATGACTGAATGGAAAGAATATACGGAACTAAATTACAAAAATATCAAAGAAGAAATGAATGGAAATGTAGTAATTGATGGAAGAAGAGGATTCAATCAAAAGAGGATGGAGGAAACTGGTTTTGATTACAAAGCAATCGGTTTGGGTTAAAACAAGTTATTTTATAACCCTTCTAAGTGCGACAACTCCCCGATACGGTCCGAGTTATCGCTTTCGGGAAATCACGGTTAAAAAATGAGTAAAGGAACTGCAGCACAAGGTAAGCGCCAGAAGCAAACACATCTAATTTGTAGAAAGTGCGGGCGTCATGCATATCACATGCGTAAAAAACGATGTGCATCTTGCGGCTTTGGTGAAAGTGCAAAAAACCGTACTTATAAATGGGCTAAAACACATTAATGCCGCTTAAGGAGGCATGTGGAGTTTTAGGTATTGTAAATAAATTCCCTATACTCAATTTACTACAGGTAGGATTAAGAGCTTTACAACATAGAGGACAAGAATCGGCCGGAATTACACTTTCAGATAATGAGCACATCACTCAAAAAGGAATGGGGCTTGTTAGTGAAGCCCTAAGTGACTTTGGTTCTGAATTTGAAAAAGGAACCGTTGGAATCGGCCATGTGAGATATTCGACAGCCGGTGGCTCTTCAATGAAGAATGCTCAACCAATGACCGTTTCAACAGTCTCTGGTGAACTAAGCATTGGACATAATGGGAATATTGCAAATCAAGATAAACTTAGACATGAAAAAGAAAATGCCGGTTGGGCATTCATGTCAGATACAGACTCTGAAATTATAGTCCGCATGATTGCTAATTACTTATCTAAAAAATATAGTATTACAAAATCGATTCAATTAACGATGGAAAATCTTGTTGGAAGCTATTCCATTGTTTTATTACATAATGATGAAGTTTTGGCATTTCGTGATCCACTAGGAATAAAACCATTGTGTGTTGGACAGATTGAAGAGGGATTTGTTGTAGCTTCGGAGAGTTCAGCCATTGAAATTATGGGGGGAAATGTAATTCGAGATGTAGAACCGGGTGAAATAATTAGTATTGATTCTAATGGAATAAAATCGCACTCTATCTCTAAATCTGAAGACAAAGCATTTTGTATGTTTGAATATGTTTATTTTGCAAGGCCTGACGCAAAAATTGATGGAATTTTGACCTATTCAGTTAGGCAACGTATTGGCCATAAACTTTGGGAAGAAGCGCCTTTAGAGGCTGATATTGTCGTACCTGTACCTGACTCCGGTATTGCTTGTGCCCTTGGATTTTCTGAAGCTTCGGGCATTGTTTACAGAGAAGGACTAATTAAAAACAGATATGTGCATCGATCATTCATACAACCTGGTAACGAGCAAAGAAAAGCCACGATTAATGAAAAATTAAACCCTGTAAAAGAACTTGTCGAAGGGAAAAAAGTAGTACTTGTAGACGATTCTATTGTTAGAGGAAATACTTCCAAAAGAATAGTAAAGAGAGTAAGAGATGCCGGAGCTACAGAAGTCCATCTAAGGATAGGATGCCCTCCCATAATTTCCCCCTGTTTCTTAGGAATAGATATGCCAAGCAGAGAGGAATTTATTGCTCCAAACAGAACTATAGAAGAAATAAAGAATGAAATTGGAGCCGATTCTGTAGCATATGTTTCTATTCCAGGTCTAGTAGATAGTATTGGAAAAGAAGAAAAAGATCTTTGTTTAGGATGTATTACCGAAAATTATCCTTTACCTATTGAAGGCGAAAGACAACGAGGGCAAGCCACTTTAGAAGATTTTGAAATTTAATCCCAAATAAAGTAAGTCTCTATTCCATACCTAAGTGCTAAAACATTATTTCCTTTCCAGTCTTTAGGCGAGATTGCTTCTACGGTTTGTAAAGTAAATGGATCTAAAAGGAGATATTCAGAATCTCTATGACTTATAACTTGTACTTCGAGCGGAGGATCTAGTAAAGGAACATTTCTCATAGTATCTACTTCAACCATTTTTTGACTGAAAGGAGATGAAAGCATTATCAACTTTGTTCGACGTCTATCAATGCGTAGAACTTTCCATACTTTATCATCTAAAAAAAGATAATCACTAATGCCAATACTTGGTAAACGTACTCCAAAAGTATGTCTCAATAAATCTCGACCATCTTTACGACCTACAAGTGTATTTGTTTCTGTAACGTGTCCTCCAAACTTGACCATTAGGTCACGAGATATTGTTCGAGCCTTATCACTGGAAGATAATTGAAAATCATAACCACCTCTAACGGGGCCAGAATCGGTTGTAAAAAACTCAGATGGACCTGAATCAATTAAATTATAGATCTCTTCTACAGCCTTATTCAAAATCTCTTTACGCTTTGTTCGAACTTGTAAAATAGCCTCATAATAACCACCTGCTAATCTGGAACAAGTTTGACAGACTTGGAATTTTATCTGAACTTCAGTCTTTAGATTAGCATCCAATAAAAGACCTTGATAATCTCCTTCACATTCAATATTTACTCTAAACTTCTGAGGATCTAACTGCTTAAGAATTAAATTTGAAGTAGTTTTACCTATCTCTGAATTCCATTCAATGGATTCTGTAACAAAGTGAGAAACTGATGACTCTAGGTCACTAAACTCAAGCCAAGTGCCTGGAATCTTTAAAGAATAACAGGCTTTGCAACAAACCATATTGATTGCTGGCAATACTTTTGAAAGCTCAATATTTTGGCGAACGCAGGTGTGGCAAAGCTGAGAAATTAACGGAGTCTCTGCGCCACATTTGAGGCAGACCTTCACAGAGGTCTAAGGATTGGGTATTTTGTGATTTATGCTTTAAGAAAGCTTTTAGTGGATTAGCGAATTTATGGTATTATTAGTATGCATAAATTCGAACCAAATAAGACTTTGAAACTCAATGCCCACATAAGTAGTATTGAGGAGTACAATGAAATTTACAAGCACTCAATTGATAATCCTGAAGAGTTTTGGTCGGAGCAAGCTGAGAGAATATCTTGGTTCAAGAAATGGAATAAAATATGGGAATGGAATTTCAATAAAGCAGAAGTAAAATGGTTTGAAGGGGCAAAACTAAATGCTAGTTATAATTGCATTGACAGACATGTAGAGAAAGGATATGGGAAAAAAGCTGCACTAATATGGGAAGGTAATGATCCAAGTGAAACTAAGACTTATACTTATGATGATTTATTAGAAGAAGTTCAATTAGCAGCTAATGCACTCAAAAATCTAGGTGTAAAAAAAGGCGATCGCGTATGTATTTACATGCAAATGATTCCTGAATTAGCTATTTCTGTTTTAGCATGTGCTCGAATTGGTGCAGTCCATTCAGTTGTTTTTGGAGCTTTTGCACCAGATAGCTTAGAAGCTCGAATAAATGATTCAGATTGTAAGATACTGATTACACAAGATACAGGAGTCAGAGGAACTAAGAATGATATTCCAATGAAAAGGAATGGAGATATTGCAACCAAAAAAACACCATCGATTGAAAAGATTCTCGTTGTAAAAAGAACTGGAAGTCCTATTGAAATGGACCAAAAAAGAGATGTTTGGTGGCATGATGCAATGAATTCTGCAGACAAAATTTGTGTTCCTGAAGAAATGGATGCCGAAGATCCTCTATTTATTCTGTACACAAGCGGATCCACTGGCAAACCAAAAGGTGTAATGCATACTACTGGAGGTTACATGGTTTATACAGCTACAACTCATCATTATATTTTCGATTATCATCCCGATGAAGTGTACTGGTGTACTGCCGATATTGGTTGGATTACAGGTCATTCTTACATCATCTACGGGCCTATGGCGAATCGGGCAACAACAATGATGTTTGAAGGCGTACCTAACTATCCCGATTATGGTAGATTCTGGGAGATTATCGAAAAACATAACGTTAATAAATTTTACACGGCGCCAACTGCATTAAGAGCATTAATGAAAGAAGGGGATAAGTGGCCAAATAATTATAATTTAGAAAGTTTAAAAATACTTGGAACTGTTGGTGAACCAATCAAAGAACCTGAATGGTTATGGTATCACAAGATTATAGGAAAAGAAAGATGCCCCATAGTAGATACATGGTGGCAAACTGAGACGGGAGGGATAATGATCGCACCATTACCTGCAGTTACTCCAACAAAACCAGGATCGGCTACACTTCCTTTTTTTGGAGTAGTTCCCGAATTAGTGGATGACGAAGGAAAAGTACTAGAAGGAAATGAGGTTGAAGGGAATTTGGTCATGCAAAGACCATGGCCTAGTATGATGAGAACCATTTATGGCGATCACAAACGATTTTTTGAGACTTATTTCGAAAAATTTCCTGGAAAATACTTTTCAGGTGATGGATGTAAAAGAGATAAAGAAGGATATTATTGGATTACAGGAAGAGTTGATGATGTAATAATTGTTTCGGGACATAATTTAGGAACTGCTGAGATCGAAGGTTCCATAGGTGGACATCCTGATGTAGCTGAAGCTGCAGTTGTTGGCTACCCACACGAAATAAAAGGAAATTCCATCTATGCATTCGTGACATTAAGAACCGGACATGAAGTAACAGAAAACACTAAAGCTGACATTACCAAAAGAGTAAGGGCCGATATTGGTCCGCATGCATCTCCTGAAAAAATACAATTTACTGAAGGCTTACCAAAGACTCGTTCTGGAAAAATAATGAGACGAATTTTAAGGGGTATCGCTTCTGGAAACATAAATAATTTAGGTGACATATCTACTCTTGCAGATCCCTCAGTAGTCAGCTCTTTGATAGATAAACGTATCTAAGCCTGAGGTTGAACCATCTTTTCGGGATTAAGAATTTCTAATAGTTCAGATTCAGAAAGATCAGTTAAATCTAATGCAGTTTCTAAAACGGTTTGACCTGAAGCATGTGCCTCCTTAGCAATCAGTGTAGCTTTTTCATAACCAATTACTGGAGCAAGAGTTGTAGCTAACATTAGACCCGTCATTAATAATTCTGGACCTTTTTCAGTAGCTTCGATACCAAGTATACATTTATCTGCAAAAATTTGTGAAGTGTTTGTCAATAATGATATAGCTTGAAGAAGATTATGAGCTGCAAAAGGCATCATTGTATTCAATTCAAAATAACCTCCTTGGGCACCTTGTACTAAGGCAGCATCACAGGCCACAACTTGCGAAGCGGCCTGAATTACAGCTTCAGGAATAACTGGATTCACTTTACCGGGCATAATAGAGGAACCAGGTTGAACCGCAGGTAGAGTGATTTCACCTAAGCCAGCCCGTGGACCTGAACCTAGCCAACGAATATCATTAGCTATTTTTTGCATATTAACGGCAAGACCTCGTAATGCCGAACTTGTGGTCAATGCTCCATCTAAGGTAGATTGTGCCATGAAGTGATTATCAGTTTCATAGACTTCTACTCCCGATAATTGCGAAATATGCTGACAAGCTAACATTGAAAAATTAGGATGTGTGTTAACTCCAGTACCAACGGCAGTTCCACCTAAGGCCAAAAGCGACAATTCATCCTTTATCAACAGCAATCGATCCAAAGAACGTTCAATCAAACCGGCATAGCCTTGGAATTCTTGACCCAAACGTATGGGTGTTGCATCCATTAAATGGGTTCGACCCGTCTTTATAATTGGCATAAATTCTTCAGCTTTTTTGTCTAATGCTTTTTGAAGAACAATTAAAGAAGGACATAGTGATTCCTCAATATCTAAAAGAGCTGAAAGATGAATTGCAGAGGGAATTACATCATTAGAAGACTGACCTTGATTCACATGATCGTTAGGATGAATTTTCAAACCTGATGCTTTAGAAGACAAATTAGCTATGACTTCATTAGCATTCATATTTGTTGAAGTACCTGAGCCAGTTTGGAAAACATCTACGGGAAAATGATCATCATACTCTCCATTTGCTACTTTCAAAGCAGAATCAACTATTGCATCTTTCATTTCTTTAGTAATAACACCTAATTCAACATTAGCTTCAGCGGCACCTGCCTTGATGTAACCTAAAGCTCTAATGAATGAACGAGACATTCGAAATCCACTAACTGGAAAATTAAGGACTGCTCGCTGAGTGCTAGCCCCCCAAAGTGCAGATTCAGGAACTTCCATTTGTCCCATTGTATCAGATTCAGTTCTAGTATAAGGATCTGCAGGAAGACTGCCTGTTAATGATATTGAATTTTCTACTTGTTTACCTGATTTAGATTTAATTGTTTTTCTTAATTTCTCTTTTCGGCTTTCAGGACATTCATAAATCCCATATTTTGGAAATCGAACATGGCCTTCTTGCAGATTTTCCATATGAACCTTCAACATAGAGTTGATGGAAAGATCCGAATAACAAGCTTCAACATAATTTTGAAGACTATTTCTTACATTTTTAGTAACTCTTATAGAAGTATAGTTCTCTTTTACCATATTATCGTCTAGAAGAACCCCGTATTAAATAGTATGCATTTTGCATAAATATGCATTTTGCATACATAATAAAGAGCAATAGAAGCCTCTATTCAAGAAAAAATACACTTTTTTATCTAAACTGGAGCATATGGTGGCGGATTATTCGGATCCCAACAAGTTACGAACGTTTCATCCAAATCATCTAATCGTTTCATCAAAGAATCACTATTCGATTTTCATTAACTGATTTCGGAAGGACGACAAGCCCCCGTTGCATTGCCCAACGTATCAAAACTTGAGCTGGAGTCTTACCTATTTCTCCTGAAATTGCCACTAAACGTTCTTCATCCATTCTTTTACCATGAACTAATGGACTATATGCTTCAATTATTATGTTCTTAGAATTACAATACTCCAATAAATCCTTCTGGTAGTGATAAGGATGGAATTCAACCTGATTCACTACAGGAATAACTCCACAATTATCCTCTAATTCTGTCAAATTAGCTACCGTAAAATTGCTAACCCCTATAGATTTACAAAGTCCTTTTTTTTGCAATTCAATAAAGGCCCTCCAAGACTCATTTCTTTTATCTTTCAATGGCCAATGAATAAGATACAAATCAATGTAGTCACAATCTAATCTTGCTAAGCTCTTTTCACAAGCTTCAATGGCCGTATCATAACCTTGATCTTTATTCCATAATTTAGTTGTGATAAACAAATCTTTTCGACCTATATCTGCATCCTTAACTGCCCTACCTACATCTGATTCATTATCGTAAGCTCTTGCCGTATCAATATGCCGATATCCTGCTTTAATTGAGTTGAGAACTGCATTGTATGTAGAATCACCTGGCTCTGATTTCCAAGTACCTAAGCCAACTACTGGAATCTTATGCCCGTCATTCATAGTCAAAAATAATTGATTACCCATATTTCACCAAAGCCACAGCTCTAAATTACTTGTACTCTATTCTAACTTAAGAAGTTCTACCATTTTATCGTGAATTACACCGTTTGTTACTAACCATTCCCTAGTCTCCATAGTATAGGGTTCACCTTCAAAATTTGTAATTGTTCCACCTGCTTCTTCAACAAGTAAAGCACCGCCAGCCATATCCCACGAATATAGACCTGATGCCACATAACTTTCAATTCTTCCAGCTGCCACATAAGCTAAAGATAATGCTGCTGAACCTGTTTTACGTATCGAATGAGATTCATATTCTAAACGTATAAATCTTTCAACCATATTCTTGAATCGTTGAGACTCTTTATTATGTGGAAATCCTGAAGAAAATAACGATTTGTGAAGCTCACTAGTCTTTGTAACTTGTAATTTTGTTGGTTCGCCCTTATTATACAAATCATTCATGTATGATCCTTGATTTTTGCTTGCAAAAAAAAGTTCATTACTGAAGGGATTTGCTAATGCACCAACTAAAATAGTATTCCCTTCACATAATCCTATAGAAGGACCACAAAAAGGATAGGAATGGGAAAAATTAGTAGTTCCATCTAACGGATCTACAATCCAAACCTTTTCACCGGGAATATTTGTCCCTTCTTCACCAATAATCCCATAATCTGGAGTTTCAGAGCGAAGAATATGTACTATCTCTTCTTCGCATTTCTTATCTGTTGCAGTCACAACGTCAACACGTGATTTATACTCGATACCAGTAGGATTACCAAACGTTTCTAAGATAATCTCTGAAGCTCTAATTACTGCCTTAATCGCTACTTGTAAATCATCTACTGGCAAAGAAAATCAACAACTCCTTCAAAGAGAGCTCGACCATCTCCAGGACCTGAAGGATCCAGCCCTGATGAAGTCCAATCGGCATGCTGCCAACCATGGAAAACACGTTCTGGATGAGGCATCATACCCATTACATTTCCTTGAAAATTCGTAATTCCTGCAATATCATAAGCTGCACCATTGGGATTCCAAGGATAACCGGGTTCCAAATTACCCTCATTATCGCAATATCTGAATGCAATTTGATTATTACTTTTTAATTCATCAAACTTTTCTTTACTCATCATCAATTTACCTTCTGCATGTGCATTCGGAATTGACAAAACTTGATTTGTTTCATACTTATTTGTGAAGAAACTTTGTGATTTATCTTCAACGCGAAGATGAACATGTCTTGCCTCAAAACGATTAGAATCATTTGTATGAAGTACAGCGTCTGGAACAATGCTTATACCTGAATCTGTGCCAGGTAATGCACCTAATTCTACTAGAATCTGAAAACCATTACAAACACCTAAAACTGGTCTGCCTTCTTTTATAAACTCATCGACTTGAGATTTAAGGCCTGATTTAATACGCGCAGCAAAAATTGCTCCAGCACGAATATAATCGCCTGAACTAAATCCTCCAGGGAAATAAAGCGCATCATAATCCATTATATTTCTACAACTCGATTTTTCGACTTCACCTAATAATTGTTTAAGATGTACCTTCTCTGAATTGCATCCTAATGATGAAAAAGCAGCTGCAGATTCATCTTCACAATTAGTACCCTCTATTCGGATAACTCCTACTCTAAGGTCTGACGGATTTGGCATGATTTTTTGCCATAAGAAACGGGATTAAAACTATGCCCTATACTATATTAGGATAAAACTCAGTGATTTTACTTTCGAAAAAGATTTGAAGATTATTCATATACCCAAGATATGCTATCTTGAGTCCATTCATTGAGTCCTTCTGAAAACCATAATCCAAGCTCAAATACAGCAGTTTCAGGAGCATCTGAACCATGTATCATGTTATAACCGATATCCATTCCAAAGTCACCGCGAATTGTTCCAGGTATAGCTTCACGGCCATTTGTAGATCCTATCAAATTTCGAGCAACGCTAATTGCATCAATACCTGACCAAGCCATGCAGACTACAGGTCCGCTTGTAATAAATTTAATTAAACCAGAGAAAAAAGGCTTCTCGGAATGTACTGCATAATGCTTCCTAGCTATTTCTTCACTTGGTACGACCTGTTTAAGTCCAACTAACTGTAAACCTTTTCTTTCAAATCGTTGAATTATATCTCCAACAAGACCACGTTGTACCCCATCGGGCTTAATCATAACATAAGTTACTTCGTTACTCATTTATCTCTCTTTGAATGGAAAGTATCTGTCCAGCGCGTACGAGCTGGAATTCTATTCAAATTGATATAATTTTTCTTAGCTTTGGAATTGATAAAGTAAAGTACTTGACCTGTTTTTTTGACATACATCATACCCGTTCCAGGAGGTATCTGCTTTCCTGTAAACGAACATTTTTTTGTTTCTGCCATTTTATCTCCTGTCTAATGCTTTAGCTTCTCGTGAAGAGTCTAATAATAATAATTGGTCGCCGATATCTACAGGTCCGACTACATTTCTTCTTATAATTCGGCCACGGTCGTCACCATCTAAAACTCGAACCTTAACAGAAGAGGCTTCACCTCTCATTCCCGTTCGTCCGAGAACTTCAACTACTTGTGCTGGAATACCGTCCATATTTCTTACTTCTTAGCTAACTCTATAGCTTTGACAACTTCATCTAAAGCGCCCTTCTTCTTGCCGATCTCAGTAATTGCAATTGCTGCAGTAGTTACTTTGAGACCTGCTGCTTTACCAAGTTCATCTCTGGAAGGAACATAAGTGTATGGAATTTGTTTCTCTTCACAGAGCATTGGTAAATGCGCTAAAATTTCAGGAGGTTCAACATCTAAAGCCATTACGACTAATTTTGCTTGCCCTCTTTCAATCAACTTGGTTACTTCATTGGAACCTTTTCTAACCTTACCACCATCACGTGCTGTTTCAGCGGCTAGGTATGCTTTCTCAGATAGCTCTTTAGGAGCTTCATATGTTACGAATAACGGATTTGCCATTTTTTTACCTCTTTCAGACCTTTGTCTTCATTAATCACGGGTTACCCACGTGGGTTCTCGTCTACAAAAGGGGGGCTATTTAATACATGCTTGAAATGTAGTTAAAATGAGCATTACGGTCTACACTACAGCACCAGACGAAAAGACTGCCGAAGCTCTATCTAAAGCTATTATCGAAAAAAAGTTAGCTGCATGCTGTAATTTCTGGCCAGTCAGAACCATTTATTCTTGGAAGGGAAAGCTGAAAGATGACTCTGAACATGTAATATTCATAAAGACTTCAAAAACGAAATTTAAGGATTTGGAAATGTATATTGTTAAAAACCACCCCTATTCAATGCCTGCAATCGTTTCGCTGCCTTGGGACGATTCACACGAACCTTTCAGAAATTGGGTAAATAGTAATGAGTGAATATGATGTAATCATTTGCGGAGGAGGGCCTAGTGGTGCTACAACTGCATTTTATGCTGCTAAAGCAGGAATGAATGTACTAGTCCTAGATAAATCAAAATTCCCAAGAGATAAAGCATGTGGTGGATTACTAACTGCAAGGCTTTTCGACGAATTACCTGAGTTAGAACCTTACATCAAACCGATTATTGAGTGTGCCTCTAATGATGTGAACCTATATTCACCTTCTATGAAATACAAAATAGACTTTGAATTTCCTGAAGGAACTCCTTGGAATATAACAAGAGAAGTTTTTGATAATGCACTATTGGAAGCTGCAAGAGACGTTGGGGCTGAAATTCTAACTGAAACAAGAGTAAGTGATTACGAATTTAATGAAGGAGTCACTGTTAAAACTTCAAAAGGTGATTTCAAAGGGAAAATGGTTATTGGTGCAACCGGACCTAATGACAAATTAGCTACAATGGTCCGTGAAAAACGAAACATTAAGCCTTGGAACGACAATCAGATGGGGACTGCGTTGATGTGGGAACCTGTAGTTAGCAAGGAATTTATCGATAAAACTTATGGAGATAAAAGATCTTTACTAGTACATTTCAAACCTGGTGGAATTGAAGGATACGGTTGGGTTTTTCCTAAAAAAGAAATATTGAATATTGGGTTCGGCGGATATAATCGGACGATTAAATCTATTAAAGTTAAAGAAATCTGGGAAGATTATATAAATTTATTAAAAAAAGATGGCTATTTTCCAAAAGACCAAGATACACCTCCTGTGAAAGGAGCACCTCTGCCTCTTAATGGACCAATAAAAGCTACAGCCATGGATAATACACTCCTCGTAGGAGACTCTGCAGGCATGGTTTCGCCTTTGTCCGGTGAGGGAATATATTATGGAATGCATGCTGGCAAAATTGCAGTTGATACAATCAAGAAAGCATTGGAAACTGGAGATTACTCACAGAAGCATTTAGATCAATATCACCGTGATTGGAACAACGTATTTGGTAAAGAGTTAAGGGATTTATCTTTCTTTGCACTTATGGCTCTAAAATTGCCTGAAAGAATGGTTTACTATGGTTCTCATGATGATAAATTATGTGAAATATTTGCAGATTTATTCTTAGGTGTTACTGCTGGAGGTCTAGGTAAAAGAAAACCTATTACCCGATCAGTATACAATTTCTTTAGACACCCTTACTTCATGAGATTTTTTAGTTCTTAAGAACCATTACTCGTCTGTTAGAAGTAAGGTATTTTCCGAATCTGTCTAATCCTTCCTTAATCAATGCTGGTGCATAGTTCTTCTGGTAATTCTCTAATGATTCACGGCTATCCAAATGATACCTGATCGACCAATTTACTTTATCGTCTTCAGAGTCACATACAAACCATTCGGCATTATGGAATCCTTCAATATCCAATATTTGCTCTATATGGGGACCTAACCACTCCGCATATTCATCTGCTGCAATAGAATCAATTTGTAAATTTACTTCGTAAACTATCATGTTCATCAGAACGTGAATCGCTATTAATTATCGCCTCTATAGCATCCGAGATGTCTAAGATAATTAAAGAATTCGTTAAAACCTTCAGAAATGAAATATTACAAAATGATACTGAACACGTGATATTCCATGGATGTTGGGACTGGCACTCTTCAGTTCACGGACACTGGGCATTGTTAGAAAGCGCTCATTTTGTAGAAGATAAAGAAAGCCTGGAGTTAGTCTCCAACAGATTAACTAGTACGGGCATGGAGGAAGAAATTCGATACTTGAGGGATCGTCCGGATTTCGAAATGCCATATGGTAGAGCTTGGTATCTTCGACTTATGATGAGATTAGAGCAGATAACTGGATTTAGTGACTACAAATGTTTAGTGCAAGAAATTGCTTTAGATTTACGAGAATGGATAGACAAATCAATGCGTGACCCTTCAATATCTGAATATAAAAACCCTTCATGGGCATTGATACAATTACATGATTGGGGAAAACATTTCGAAGATGATGATATGGTGAAATGGGTTATTGAAAAGACAAAACAGAATTTTATGAGCCCTAAACTTAATATGAATTTGGATAGAGAAGGAAAAGGAGAATTTTTCTCACTGTGGGGACTACAAACATACCTGATTTACACTGCACTTGGTGCTGAAGAATTATCAAAATGGTTAGAAGATAGTTACGATCTTAGTGTTGTAAATGATCTGAACACAGACCATCATCTTGCTATCAATGCCTCAAGAGCTTGGGGATTGCATTGTGCATATCTTGCTACTTCTGAAGAGAAATGGAAAGATGCCTACGATGAACATGTTCAGGCCGCAATAGATTTACATCCTATATGGAAAAATGATAGACGTGCATATTCACACTGGGTACCCCAATTTACTTTGTACTCAATACTAATGAGAAATTAAGAAAAAATACGTTCAACAATCCACGCTGAATCAAACGGCATGATATCTTCATATTCTTGACCTATTCCTACAAACGCTATTGGTTTGCCTATCGCAGAAGATATACTGAGAGCTGCACCGCCTTTAGCATCTACGTCCAGCTTAGTCAAAACAACGGCATCAATTCCAACAGCTTCGTGGAATTTTTTAGCTTGGTCAACGGCATCATTACCTGCCAAGGAATCTCCAACAAAGAAAATTAAATCAGGTTTTGCGACCCTCTTAATCTTTTTCATTTCATCCATCAAGTTAGAATTAGTTTGCATTCGACCTGCAGTATCAATCAAAACAATATCTCGATGTTTAGCTTTGGCGTGCTCAACGGCATCAAATGCAACTGCTGCTGGATCTCCTCCGGCCTGATGCTTGATGAATTTACAACCTAAACGATTAGCGTGTAATTCCAATTGTTCAATAGCTCCTGCTCTGAAAGTATCTGCAGCAGCCATAACAACGCTCTTTCCATTTTCTTGCAACCAATGTGTTATTCTTGCAATTGTTGTAGTCTTACCTGTTCCATTAACGCCGACAAATGCAATTATTAGTGGCTCATCCCTTTTCTCAAGTAAAATTTGTGAATCAAATTCTGACTTAGACAATAATTCAACTAAACTGGCTTTGAGTGCTTTCTCAATTGTTGGTGCAATTGCTGCTTTATTCTCAACTCTAAGGCCAATCAATCGCTTCTTGATTATTTCTTTTATTTCTTCAAGAGCTTCCATAGCCACATCAGATTGCAATAGTGCTAATTCCATTTCCCAAAGAATATTGTCAAGTTGTGACTCACGAATTACAGCACCACTATCTCGTTCTTCAGGCCTAAATGTTTCATAATCTAAATTTAATTGAGGATCTAATTCTTCTTCAGCTTGTTTACTGGCTCCCAATAATTTATCTCTTAATGTTTTAAACATTAATTTGGACCTCTATTTTGACTCAATGATTCTGCTCTTTCTCTAACTGCATTATAATCTTTCTTAGACTTTTCTAAACTTTCAGAATAAGTTCTACCAGCTTCATTAAGTCCTTCAAGGCGTTTACTCAATCTATCTAATGAATCTGTCCTTGTGGTTTCCAAAAAAACTCTTGAGCCAATCCCTACCAAAACTCGATCTAAATCATCAACTTTAGTGAATAATGAAGTACTGTGCCCAACAGGAACTAATAATTCCATTCCTGGCTTGGAATCTAGCATTCCTTCTATAGTTTCTTGAGCTTGGTAAACATCATTTCTAACATTAGAAATTGCTTCTAATTGTGATTCCCAATAACGAACCTGATTCTCATACTGTGGAAGGGCATCCACTAGTTGTTGTAGTTCTCTTTCAGATTCGTCCATTCTTGTCCATTTAGAAGGCTATAAAATAATCATCCCAAAAACGACAAGCATATTTACTACCACGTCTAGATTTTATTGCGAACTTCGAAGACAGGGCTGATTTATGATGTTCTGTGCAAAAGTTGGCATACACGACTCCATTGGGTCCCCACCGGATATAGTGATGGAAGGGACAACCCCGGAGTCTTACATTTCCCGAACTGGGTCAGGGCCCTGAAACAATGATGGTGCCCGTTAGGTTTGGGGTAAAGGTCGCCCTCGGGCGGCCACCTTTTTTCTAAAAAGTATTAAACGACTTATAATAATTCAAATTCTTCTTTAAAGTTAGCTAATTCAGAATCGGGCAGATTATTAATTCCACCTGCTTTTTCACGACCGCCACCATCAAATTTACTGCACAAATTACCAGCACCATGAGGGTTATTGATAGACGATCTTACTGATATCCTATAAGTCCCATCCGAATTCAAAACAGCTATGGCGCAAGCCAAATCTTTGTTTGTAGAAACTAAATGGTTACTGAAAGAACCCATAACTCTGTGAGTCCAAGCCTCATTAGGAAGTGTGTAAATCACTCCATTGTTACTAATTGAATATGGCTCTTGACACATTGCTAAGCTCATGTCTGCATTATAATTATCAAGCAGCGTTGAGAAAATATCTCCTTGCTCTGTAAAAAGGAAAATATCAGTGCCACATGCTTTAACAACCTCGGCTATTTTCTCAGGTGAAAAAAATAAATCATCAACTGTTTGACCATAACTATTGTAATTCACTACTAAACCAATATTTTTTAAAATTAGAATTTGTTCATCACTTAAATTCTCTGATTGAGCCATATTCATAGCTAAATCTATGTGATTGTCACCAAAAGCAGTAGCAATCGACCAGAGTCTGTTTTTGCCATTTACATGCGAATTAACTATCAATCCCGTTGAAATATTTGGTTCTGTATTGATATGATAAGTAATGTTAGCATGATCAATCAATTTCTTTGGATCATGATGGTCAAAATATTCAACAATAGCTCCAGAATCAAGAGTTCTCTGAACATCTTTTCTATTCTTGGCATGTGAAACATCCATTACTGTAACTAAGTCACCCTCACCAGCATTAACCCTAGCAACTAGATTTACATCACGTTTAACGCCAGTCACAATAGTTGCATTCCTAGGATGTGTCAAACGCAACTGATGCCAAGCAAATATACCATCTGTATCTCCATTAAAAACATCGTAATTAGCCATTATCTATCCATCCATTCTGGGAAATTCTTTATTTGCCTTTCCTCTAAAAATTTCCGAGTTTCGGTAATATCTGTATCATAATATTTTACTAATTCATTTCGCAAGGTGTTCGACACCTTTTCGATATTTGGTTTAGCATTAATGAGATTGTAAATTCCACTTAGTGGCCATTTCAGCCAAGGAAGATAATACCAAACCCCAGATAAACTATTATCAAAAGAAGTTGCAAACCTCTGAAGTCCTTTACTTCGATAAACCATTGATTTGTTCTGTATTTTAGTCTTATTATCATCAATCTGGCCCTTGTCAAGTTCTAACCATTTACAAATTTCTGCAATAAATTTAGGTTCATCTTTAACCATATCATCAAAGAAAAAAACTCGAAGCCTATCACCAAATATGCTATGCCATTCTAATAATAATGGAAAATATTTTCCTCCAATCATGGCCCAAAAATCATAATTTTCCTTATCAATGGACTGATATGAATCTATTTTCTTACATTCTTCAATATATGCTTCAAAAGTAAGTGTATCGCTTATGTGGCCAAGACTTTTCTTATATTTATAAAATGAGAATAATCGATCAACTGGATTGCGCAAAACAAGAATTATCTTCGAATTTGGAGAATACTTATTGATAGCATTTGCACTTTCTTTACCACCATAGAAATATCCCGGAGTGGCCTCAATCGCATATTTTTGCCCAGAATAACCTGAAAAACACTTAACATAAAAATCAAGATCACGTTCTCTATCATCTATCTTAAACGGATGAAAATAACCCGGTTCTTTAGGATTTGAAGGATGAACCTCGGGATGTAATGCCAAATATCTGAATAATGAAGTAGTTCCAGCCTTTGGAACACCAGCTATGAAGAGATTCGGATTCACAATTTCCAAAGAGATAACCCTTTATAATAACCAAAACTTGATTAAATCAATAATGACTACCTACGTCAAACAATATGGAATTCAAAGAAGTTGCACTAATTTCGTGAAAATATTGCTTGAGAACAATCTGGAGGACACTGTTGTCCTGACAAACGTCCTAGGATGGAAACATGGACCTCACAATGAGAAGGTAGACTGGGATGCAGGACAGAACATTGAGAATTATATTTCGACCGAGGATCTGGAGAGAATAAGAGAGGAATATGAAGCGGAAAGAATACAGTATATTGTTTGTCTGAAGGATCCCTATGCCTGGCTTCTGAGTTATTCGAAATACAGCAACCGGCACGATAAAGTGCGTTCCCTGAGTGGTCTGGTTAGCGAGGGACAGAAATTTGCCGCCCGAAAGAGAGGTATCCAGCCAGGGGAGATTGGAGGATATCTGGAAAAGTGGAATCTGCTGCATCGAAGCTGGGCCGAACTAAATGATGAAAATTCGAAATGCACCACTACCAAATTCGAAGATTTACTAGAAAATCCGCAATTTGAAATCGGGAAACTGGCCAATTTTTTTAACGCACAGATGAAAGAAGATTTTTACCTTCCTGAAAAACGGATGAAGAGAGGTGGTGAGAAAATGGATATGGAAAATGCCACTGAAAACGCAGAGTTTGATCGCAAATATTATACCGAAAAAAGATACCAGTCCCATTTCAATGAAGAAATGCTAGCCGAGGTCAGAAAACACATTGATCTAGAAGTTGCGGAAAGACTGGGTTACAAGATTATCTGAAAATTGTAATTACAACTATTTCTATATTGAACGATGTATGAAGCATGTTAATTCATTTAATATTCATCTTTCCGTTCATTTTTCTTCAGCTAGGATAGATTCATATTTTTTTATCACTTTCTTGGCAATACTTACCGAATCGTGACACTCGTGAACAAACTCGTATCCTAACTTTCCTTTATCAACCAGATGTTCACGATCGAAATAAATGTCCCTTATTGTGGAGCGTAAATCGTTAGGACTGGAGTTTATAATTGGCAAATCATGTTTTTCGTAAAAATTGTCAGTAAGGGTGCAAATGACTGCACGCCCCGAAGCCATGGCCTCAATTGAAAAGACACCATAAATGCCAAAATCCGGATTCAACCAGTCGATAATCAAAGCATTCTTACGAATCAACTCCATTAGCCTTTCGTGTTCTAAATTCTCTGCTAAGGTGAAATCAATTTCCAAACCATCTTTTTCGAGTTCATTTACTACATCTATAATGGATTGGGTGTTCTTAATTTTCCTGTTGGTTGGTGCATGAAGTATCCGAAGCTTGCCTTCGATATTGGGTTTGGAATATTTTATCTTATCCAAATCAACCGGATTAGGCAACCACTCTGCATCGGGGACAAACTGTAGCAAGTCTGGTGTACTGACAAAACAATGCTTAATCAATTGATTTGCAATCTCAGGATATTCCTTGTTCCGAATCTCGGAACCGTGGTGGTGCATAATTACCGGTTTATTCATAATCCCGGCCCACATAACTAGATCTCTGTAACCCTTGCTGACTGCTTGGCCGTGATAGTGCAGGATGTCACAATCCTTAATCAAATCGTAGAGTCTCTTGCCAGTCTCCAACTTTCCTTTAAGAGAATTTGTATCTATACCTGACAAATCATGATCATAATTGTCATGAAGGCCTTTATTTCCAGTGATTACCAGATTGGAGTCAATCCCCAAAGCCCTCTGAGCTAACACCAGATTGGATGCAACCTGTGCAGGATTATTAAGATGAAGAACGCGCATCAATCAATATCCAAAAGCTGATTTCGACTTTCGATAATCAGGCCAACTGCCCAGCGAGCAATGACCAAACCGGCAATAATTCCAATTATTGGATCTAAAATAACCAAATTAGAGAATTGCATTCCAATTAGTAAAGCCAGAATAACTAAAACCGATACTAGGGCATCGGCTAAAACATGAAGATAAGCACCACGCCTATTCAAATCCTTAATATCCTCGGGATTTGTCAATATTTTATCGGCCCATTTACTCTTTTTAGTTGTTTCCAGGTCTGCTTTTTTCTCTTTGTGGTCATGGTGATCATGCCCATGGTGATGATTATCAATTCCAAGTATCTTTACGCATACTAAATTAACTACTAGACCTACCGTAGCTACAATTAGTGCATCTTCAAAAAGAATTTCTTCCGGGTACCTAATTCGACCTATTGATTCCCAACCAATATACATCGCAACTAGTCCCAATACAATAGCTGAAGCAAAACCTCCTAATGCCATTACTTTGTCCCTTTTACCTTTAACTTTAGCTTCTTTACGAGCATAATAATACGCATATAGTGTTATCGTAAGAGCTGCAGCATGAGTGCCCATATGCCAACCATCGGCTAGAAGTGCCATTGAATGAGTAAAGTAACCATAAGATACTTCAACAATCATCATCACTAAAGTTATAATCACTACTAATCGAGTTTTACTTTCCGATTTTTTATCGTCTATATCGTGATGGTGATGACCTGACATGTTATAATCCGATTAGCGATGTAAGAAAAACGCTTTATCTCCCTCCAACCTAACAAAACCGGTTCTCTCAAATTGAACTACATTATCATCTAATGAGGAAATATTATCTTCAACAATACCTGAAACAATTTCACCATCAGGATATAAAACGTCTATTGGTTGATTTGATGAACACCACTGAAGTATAGGAATACCCTTCTTATGTTCAAATCCTGAAAATATCAAACTACCTTTTTTCATAATAACATTACAAAGATTTTTCAAACGAATTTCAAAACCATCATCTAAAGATTCTAAATCTTTACTAGGTAGATATATCTTAGAACCTGAAGAAATTGTTTCCTCTCTGTTTCCAAGCGCTTTATTGTCTGGATGCCAGGGGGCTTCTTTCTGTAATGGATTATCAGTTTCAATGGTAAATTCAGTTGGATCGGAAACAAAGAATAATCGTCTACTTTTTGAATCTATTAAGTCCTTATTCAAAGCATCAAAATTTTGCCATGAAAACTTAATATCGACTTCCTTAACGCCTGAATTCTCCCAATATTTCAAAAAAGTTTCGGCTGAATAACCTCTTCTTGCTAAAGCCTTAATCGTAGCTAAACGACAATCATCCCATCCTGTGAATTCGCCACTAATGATAGATTCACGAATTTTACTCGTTTTTAGATTGGTATTTGGTATTGCAACTAAACCATAATGTATGAATTCTGGCTCTTTCCAACCTAAATATTTGTAAATCCATCTTTGTTTTTCAGTATTATTGAGATGGTCTTTTCCTCTTAAAACATGAGTTATTCCTAATCGATAATCATCCACTGCAACAGCAAAATTGTAAAGAGGCCATAATCGATATTTATCTCCTTGGAGCGGATGTGGAGAATCAACCACTCTTAGTGCCACAAAATCCCTTAATGCCGGATTAGGGTCTTCCAAATCCGTCTTTATGACTACTATACCCTTGTCTCCATTAAGAAGAGAATCAAACTCTTCAATCTGAATTTCTGGAGAACGATCTCTATCGGGATGTGCTTTACTTTGCCTTTTTAGTTCTCTCCATTCTTCAGCATCAGATTTAGTAACATATGCACCACCATTCGAAATTATTTTCCGTATATCTTCATAATATATATCAATCCGATCAGATTGAATAACTACTTCATCGGCTTCGATACCAAGCCATTCTAAATCTTTTTGAATTAAATCATAAGCCTTTTCATCAATTGCGTTTGGATTTGTATCTTCTAAACGTAATATTAATTTACCATCATACCTTTTTTTGTAATAATTGTTAAGAGCTAATGCTCTTGTATGCCCTAAGTGTAAAGGACCACTAGGTCCGGGTGCGAACCGTAATACAACTTTATTCGTTTTATTGAGAGGAGGAAGCTCACGAGGTTTAGCCTTCTCTTGTTTTTTCTTCTTTAGAGGTGCGTAGGATTCTAAATCCTTTGAATCCATTTTATTGACTTCTTCGATTACCTCATCTATAACTTGCATGACCTCTTTAGCTGAAGAACGGAGCTCTGGATGCTTACCCATTGCCTTCCCAATTACACTTTTACTACGAGCTTCACCATATTGAGCTGCCTCAAACATGGCTAATTCCAATAACTTCTGCCTTAAATTGGACACAACTGCTGAAAGAGAGGGGGGTTTAGGGCTTTACAGCTAATTTTAATGTATATTTTATTTACTCCGTCTAAATCCAAATTTGTGAAAAGAGCGTTTCTGATTGCTGCATTGTTTTTGACAGTTGGGTGTATTGATATCCCTGCAATGAATGGACTAGTCGATAGAATTGTACCTGAAGAAGTAAAGACATATCGAATATTTGATGTTTGGGATGCAGAAGGTGATTTTGCACCAGACCCATCTCAGGATCAAAACACATACATCAATGCAATCGGAGATATGCTTGAAAACCCATTAGGATTTCAGGAAACTGCACAAAATATTACTTGGAAAGAAGATAAGCACACTTTCTTTATAGAAAAGAACTGGGAATCTACTTTTGTAATACTTCTATTAACTGTAGATTATAGTCTTGGCGGAGGTGTTGATCCTTCAGAAGGACCTGCAGGGACTTTAGATTTTACTGTAACTGATCCGGATGGAAATAAACACGTTTATGGAAAAGACGGGGATGGATATGAAATCGTAACTTGGAATAATCAGCTAAAAGAAAGACCACTTCTTCTTCCAGTTATAGGTGGAACTTGGACTATAGACATCTCAGGTTCAGGGCTTGAAGGTGTTGGTTCTATTGTCTATTCTGGAGATTATAGCATAAAAATTGAAAGTGATAAATTAGAATAAACTACTATATATCAAAAACATACCCAAAAGAATGCAATAAGGTGTGAAATAATGGAATTTTTGCTGCTTTATCAATTCTAACAAAGCACTTACTGCAAAATAACTGGTAATTACTGAACTAAGAAATCCTAAACTTAAAGCAAGAAAACCAACTTTTTCAACCGTCTCATCAATCTCTCCAATCTTAAGAAGTGTTGCACCCATAATTGCAGGTATAAACAGAAGGAAAGACAATCTGGCTGCTTTAATCGGATCCATTCCTAAAATTTTAGAAATAGCAATAGTTGAACCTGAACGAGAAACACCAGGAAGTATAGCTAACCCCTGAAAAAAACCTACAATCAGAGCATTGCTAAATTCAAAGTCATCTATCTGTTTTTGACCATCGTAATCCTTACTAATCCAAATTAAAATACCAGTGAAAATTAAACATCCGCCAACTAAATACATCTCACTATAAAAATCACCTATAATTGTACTATCAAAGGTAAAACCAATAATGGCAGTTGGAATTGAGGCTATAACAACCATCATTAACATTCTTTCATAGCCTTTGAGATTTGGATAATTCTTATAATCTAAAATACTAGGCAATACCAAAAAAACTTCCTTGATTTCTTCACGCATCACGTAGAAAATAACGCAAAGTGAACCTAAATGTAGAATTATATCGAAAAGAATAGGGGGTTCTTCATTAAAATAAAATTGAAATATTGCCAAATGCCCACTGCTGCTAATAGGGAGCCATTCAGTCACGCCCTGTAATATGCCTAGAAGCACAGCTAACCACCATTCCATAATTACCCCATCGTCAGGTTTATTTAACAGACGGGGGAGTATATCCTAATGACTGACGTGAAAGTGCGCTGTACAACTTGCTACAACGTTTTCAACACAAACAAAGATGAGGGAAAGAAGGTGATATGTCCTATGTGCGACTCCTCATTCACAGTCCAAAATACTAATATTGTAACTAGTATTAAAAAAACAATAACTGATTTAGGCAGTAGAATTGGAGCGAATATTCAAGAAAAAATAAAAATTAACAAAGATGATGATGTTTTCAAAGTTATAGATGGGAAAAAATATGACAAGAACTTGTTAGATGTAGCTACCGAATTGTCTGCTAAAAAGGAAGAGATAACCATAGAGGGGAGTAAGCAATTATTTCAAAAAATAAAAGATTATGACGATTATACTCAAGTGGAAAAACAGACTGTTGCATACATACGTAAGAAATATAAATTTACACCAGAAGCAAATAGCTGGTTAAGAACTGAAATAAAAAGATGGGCTGCATCCAAAATCCGAAGTGATGACACTTCAGATCCAACGAGTGCAAAATTACAAAAGGAACAACCCCTCTCTTTTGTTTTTAGTAACTTGAAAGAAGCTTACCGTTGGGACAATCTAAATAATTTAAATGAAAAACCAAAAACGGCAGCACAATGGGCCGGGATTTTACTATCTGTCGTATTTGTTTTAGGAATCTTTTCAGGCATTGCATACGGAATCAAATGGAATAATCAAGAAACTCAATGGACGAGTGGAGGGCTTTCTTCGGTTCATGGCACTATCATTGACAGTAATGGAAATTCTCTTGAAGGTGTTAAAATTGAAGCTGATGATAAAAAAACATATACTAATGCTCAAGGTAAATATTTCTTGTACGATTTAATCGGTGAAGAAATTGAAATTATATTCACAATTGAAGGCTATGGAAATCTAAATATTTGGATTAATATACGATCTGAAGGTACAAATATATTAGAAGTTGAATTAGAAGAAGGAGGGATTAACAAAAATATAGATCAACGAAAGGACGTCTCGGAACCGTGGCCTCCAAATTACGCATTATCTCCTATTTTCATTGTAGCTTCTATCATTACATTAATGGGTAGTTCAGCGGCATTACTTCAACAAAATTTTAGAATGGCCGTAATTGGATGTTTATGTGGCGTTATAAGTTATGGATTTTTAATTGGTAGTATTCTTTCAATTATAGCATTATCATTATTATTAATTGATCGAGAAAAATTTGACAGAGCATAAATTATGTCATCCTGGCAAATTACTAAAAAATGGAAAGTACTGGGCAAATGGAATAAGGTTTTTTTATCTTTAACTACCTTTTGGACTTTAATGATTCTGACTTCTCCATTGATTATAACTGATGGAGAAACCGGTGATTTGAGTGGAAGTGTGGGTATTTATGATAACAAAGAAGTAATACAGAATATGAATCCTTTATCTAAATTAATTTATTATATTGGTGATTTAAATTGTCACCAACTTTCACAAAGATCTTATGAATATAATGAAAACCAAATGCCATTTTGTGCAAGAGATGTGGGGATTTTTGCAGGTTTAACATTTGGATTTGTTTGGGCTCTAGGAAGAAGAATTGAACTAACTTTGCCGATGATAATTCTTGCACTAATTCCAATTGGACTGGATGGAACAATACAGCTTTTTACAGATTATGAATCTACTAATATTAGAAGGGTCGCAACTGGATTGATTGCTGGAATAGTTACTGGAATTTCTCTAAAAATCATTGCAGATTCATTAGATAAAAAATATTAGTTATCATCCCATTTCAACTCATTATCACAAAATGGGCATTGTGGAGACATATCAGGGACAACTCGATAACAAAGATTGCAAAGACGGCCGGGGTTGTAAATTTTCTGATAAAGAAATATTGCAATTATTGCAATAGCAAATATTACTACTAAGCCAATTGTAAAAAGCATTATTTCCTCTTTAGTTCTTCACTTACATAGCTACCCATAGCTTTTGGATTCATAGCATTCCAGAAGAAGTTGAAATCTTGTAAAGTAAAAGTCCCTGCGGCAGCTAAAAAAGAAATATAAAGAAAACCACCCAAAGCTGAAAAAAAGAATAATTCATACCAACGATCTATATCGAGATTAAGCTGAATTTGCCACATTATTAAACCCACGATTATTGCAAATAAAATTTGTACAAAGAAACTAATCTGTGGCCTCATTTCAAGATATGAATAACATAAAATTCTAAGAGATATTGCCAGTATTAGTTCTGAAATTAGAACTGCAATTGCAGCCCCCTCACCGCCTAAACCAGGTAAATTATCAAGTCCTAAATGTGGTATCTCTCTAGGAACTAAAATAAGCATGAGTATGACGCTTATAATTGAAGAAAATATATTGATAGATGAAGTTAAATCAGGTCTATTAGAGCCCCTTAGTGCAACTGACCACGGACGATTAATGACTCGAATAAGAGATGCTAAAACTAATATCTGAAGAATACGAGTTGCTGGTAAAAATTCTCTACTAATAAAAACAAAAATTATTTCATTTGACCAAACAATGGTCATAACTACAATAGGTATGCAAACCATTGCTACATATTTTTCGGCATCATATACCAAAGATCTAATTTCATTATTAGACTTATTTGAATGTAATTTAGAAACGGAGGGGAGTAACATCTCCTCAATAGCTAAAGCCATTGTACCTATGAATAACGCAATACGTTGAACTCCAAAATATAAACCTACATCAGTAGCTGCCCAAAAAACACCGATGAATATCTTATCTATATGTTTCTTGAAAATTCCAAAAATTGAAGCTGCAGCAACTGGAAATGCATAACTTTTGTATGAATCAAAAGTAGATTTATCTGGTTTAGAAATAGGATAATCTCTAAAATACCATAAAGAAATCAGAGCTATTATCAAAATACCTATCAATTCTGATGTCGCCAACCATAGTACTCCCCAACCCATCAGTGCTGTCCCTATTAACAAAAATGACCGTATAGAGGTACCTATTATCCTAGGTATAGCCACTCTAGCACTTTGTTTTAATCCACTAAAAGTAGAAGTAAGTACTCCAGTTAAAAGAAAAACAATATAATATATTACAACTACAAATAAAAGGCCTTCGGTTTTAATATCATAAAATTCTTTTTCTAAATAATCGGTCCAATACCAATAAAATATTGAAAATACAGCTAACATTAAGGAAATTAAAGCTAAACGTATAGAAAAAAAGGTACCTATACATTTACCTAAATCCAAACCTTCACTAATCCTCTTGACATGTGCCATTCTGAAACCAAAAAAAGCTAAAAAAGTAAAACCGCCAATTAAGCTCATCGCATAGCTAAATTCACCAAGAGCTGAAGCTCCCATATTCCTTGCTACAAATAAAAGTGCAATCCAGCCTACTATTGCATTAATATTCTCAACAACAAAAAGCAGAGCTATTTTGCGGGATGTCGTCATTAGTTGCGCACAGTGCTTGGGATTTAAAGCCAGTCCTCTTGAGGTGAATTGTGACATCAAAACTATTGGTTGCAGGCGTATTAGCTTTAGATGACCTAAAAACACCCTATAGAAGTGAAAAAAGAATAGTTGGAGGGGCTGGGATCTATTCTAGCATTTCTTCGAGTATATTTACGGAAACGGCCTTAGTTGCAGCAATTGGAAATGACTTCCCAAAAGCTATAATGGAAAAGATTGAAAACCATGCAATCAATACTCAATCTGTAAAAAATCTGAATTATCCAACGTTTCATTGGTCTGGTGAATACACTGGAGACATGTCTCAAGCTATAACTCATGAAACTGATTTTCAAATCAATGAACACTATGACTGGGAAATATCTTCTGAACAAAAGAATTCTAACTTATTATTACTCTGTAATAATGACCCTAATATTCAGTCTAAAGTTCTCAAACAAGTTAATTCGGATTTAATTGCTATGGACACTATGAATCTTTGGATTGATATTACTAAAGAAAAATTGGAAGAAGTCGTAAAACAAGTTGATCTTTTATTCATAAATGATGCAGAAGCGCAGCTATATGTGGGCGAAGATAATTTAGATAAGGCCGGAAAAAAACTTCTGCGTAAAGGACCTAAATATGTAATTATCAAAAGAGGAGAGCGTGGATCTTCACTTTATTCATCTAAGATAACTAAGCATTTGTCTGCTTTTAAAGTTAGTAATTTTATAGATCCAACAGGTGCCGGCGATAGCTTTGCTGGGGCAGTCATGGGATATCTTTCTGGAGTAAGTGAATTCAATGAAGACAATATGATTAAAGCTATGAACTATGGTTCAGCTGTAGCTTCGATTACTGTAGAGGGATTCGGTACTGAAAGTATTATGAATGTTACAAAGAAAGAAGTTGAAAAAAGATTTAGTATTCTTAGTGGTGGGCCCGGCCGGATTTGAACCGACGACCGCCCGGTTATGAGCCGGGAGCTCCACCAGACTAAGCTACGGGCCCCAGAGTGGCGCCGCTGATCGGATTCGAACCGATGACCGTCCGGTTAACAGCCGGATGCTCTGACCAACTGAGCTACAGCGGCACTGAAATGTGCTGACTAAGGTATGGTTTAAAAGTTCTGTGATGAACAAAGATTGTATTTATGCATCGTTTCCTTAAGAGATAATGTCTCTAGTAATTATGGTTCGAACTCGCTTGACAACAGGCGGTTTTGCTGAACCGGTAGTTTCGGATACAGCCAAAACTTTATCGAAACAAGGGCACCGTGTAATACTTCTAGCATGGGATAGAACTGGAAAAAATGAGACAACCACTCCTACGGAGTGGGGAACTATATGGAGATATCAAGAAGAATGTCCACTTAATAATGCAGCTGTTTTTGCAAAAAAACTCCCTCGGTTTTTAGCATGGAGTACTTGGCAAATTTTAGCATTCCAAAAAATTGAAAAAGACATTATACTTCATTATCACGATTTAGACACGCTAATTGGAGGTGTCTTTACCTCTAAAATTGCAGAGATACCGCTTGTTTATGATTGTCATGAAAACTATCCTGGATTAGTAGAAGGTGCAGTCTCAAGTATTATTGCTAAATGGTTACATCGATTAGAAGCTAGATTATTGAAGTATTGTCATGGTATAATCTCAGCTGGACCTGCAAACTATGCTCGAATTTCACAGATGTTGGAACACGGAACAAAAGCTCCATTTGCTTCAACAGAAGAAGAAGCATTTGAAGTAATGAATCTCTCTCAAAGAGATTTTATGAATTCCAGATTGACAAGAGTCGGAAATGTAAAAAGGCTAGATGCATATCCTATGAGGAGAATTGAGAGTAGACAGAAAACGGATACATTCAGATTACTATACATTGGAGTTTTAGAAAAACACCCTTCCAGAGGCATAATTGAAACAACCCTTACTGTAAATAAAATGAAGGGCGTTCAATTCGATGTGGGAGGATTTGGGACCTTAGTTCCAACATTAAAGAAATTAGAAGCTAAAATACCTAATATGAAATATATAGGACCTATTCATCCAGACAATGTACCATTACAGACCATTCAATGTGATGCAGTACTAATGGCACTTGATCCATCGAATGTTAATAATCGACTAAGTGCTCCAAACAAACTGTTCGAGGCTATGGCTGCAGGAGTACCAATTATAACTTGTAAGGAATTATTAATGGGACAAATGGTAGAGAGAGAAGAGATTGGTTTAACTTTTGAATGGGGAAAATGGGATCGTCTAAAAGCTGTAATTATGAAAATGATGTTTGATGAAACTTTATGCAATGATATGGGAAGACGAGCACGGAGATTGGCTGAAAAGAAACATAATTGGGACTTTTGTGAAGACCGGATAGGCTCATTATACAAATTCATAAAAAAAAATAAAATTAAAGAAGACTAGTTATTTCATCTAAAGATAAAACGGTCGGTAAGGTATCCAAAGAACGAATCAAGTATTTTTCTGAAAAATCAAAAGGGTTTGAAATGCCTGGATCTTGGCCGGTTGCTAGTTTAAGATAAGTATCTATCATTGAGTGATTTCCAGCTAAATTAAATAAATTTGTAATCATAAAAAAGCGCCCGATATTTATTTCAGTTACACAATATTGATCTTTAGAATTCATCTTGATATCAATATCGTAATTACCATGAGCATTACCATCTGATAATTTGTTAATAACCTCTACACAAAAATCAAATAATTTTTCATCATAAACTGTCTTGGCTAATTCAGGTGAAGAGGACATATTACTTGGGCGCGAGGCTGCTTCAATGTAAGAAAGTCGCTCCGCTGCTTTCATCAAAATTAGTTTACCATTTTGCCATGTACTTTGGCAGGCAAAATCACGACCAGGTAAAAACTCAGATATTGTAAAATCTGAAATTTCCATTCCTCTCATCTCATTCCAATATCTTATCCACCATTTTGCTTGTCCAGAATCTTTAACTTTTGTAGCTCCTTTCGAACCTGCACCTTTTATGGCCCTACACCAAAGTAAATCTGATTTGAAATTAGAAAATATTTGATCGACATCTTCTATTTTTTCAACATGATATGTTTCAGCAACACGGATATCATTCTTTATTGCAAAATTATGAAAATTCCATTTGTTCAAACAAAGAACTACTGACTCATGATCTGGAAAAAATAACTCAGTTCCTATATTGCCTCTAATCTCTGACAATTTTTCAACCTCAGGGTCATTAGTTGGAATTATCAAATCTGGTTTTATATCTTTAATAATTTTTGTTATCTCAGCCTCATAATTGGGTGAAGAAGCTGGAGGAACTACAAAACGCAAATCAACATTAGCTCTGGCTACCTTAAATTTAGAAATATCAAATCCAATCAAAGTGTACTTTTCCCTTTCCTTAATAGTGGAAATTATATTATTAGCACCACCGCCACCAGCCCCGGTGATTATTACTTTTATTTTAGACATCGTTAATACATCATCTCCTTATTTGGGTAAAATTTAAACTCAAGAATATTATTTGAAGGATCTTTCAAGAAAAAAGTAGAGTGTACTTCAGGCATTCCTTCAAAACGTGTGCTAATTGGTTTCAAGAATTGAACGTCTTTGGATAATAAATGCTCGACGAATAAATCAAATTTTTCTTTATTTGAAAAGGTTATTCCAAAATGTCTAGGATATGGATTAGGATCTATATCTATCTTGTCGGGAGAAAGATGGCATACCAATTGGTCTCCAAAAAAGAAAAAAGTAGCCCTATCTTCATATTTACGGCGAAGTTGACAACCTAATTTATTCTCATAAAAATCAACTGCTTCATCTAAATCTTTGCAAGGAATTGCTAAGTGAAATGCATTGTTGGAATCTCGCATGGATAATTTTACTATAACTACGAATATTTATAAACTGAGTTAACTAAAAATTGAAATCCAATACTTGTGTGTCAAATGTTTGTAGATTGACTGCGACGGCTCTACATGGCTGAGGTTGGAAACCCATCATCTTTTGATAATCCGTTTGTGCTTGCCAAGTACCTGGATTCAACATTAGAACACCATTATATCTTTCGATACCAAAAGAATGAACATGTCCTGTGACAAATATATCCGGGACTTCACGGATTAGCATATGATCTTGTTTTTCAGGAGCTAAAGGTGTCTTTGCCCCATATACTGGAGCCATGTGTCTTCGATTCAGTAATTCTTTCATCATAGACATAGGATTGTCATATGTCAAATCACGAAGACTAACTAAATCATCTAAGGATTTACCGTGATAACAAAGGACTTGAACGCCAGCTAAATTCAATAACACGGGATTTGCAGTAAATGTAAGATTATCTCCAAAATCTTTTATGACTCTGTCAGGAAGCGGTAATTGAGGTTCCATCAAACGAACTGCATCGTGATTTCCGGGCATTATTACTGTCTGGATTGTATTTGGTATTTTCGAAATAGATTTTGATAAGGTAGAATATTGTTCCCAAACATCAGTTATAGACAAATCTTCTTCTTGCCCAGGATAGGAATCTATTCCATCAACCGCATCTCCTGCTATAACAAGATAGCCAGGATCAGGAATCCATTCTTTGTGGTAGTCAACTTCACCATTTAACCACGAAATAAATTTATTCCATTCATTCTCTTTGAATGTCCCACTTCCAAGATGAATATCTGAAATAAAAAGTGCAATATATGGTTCTTCAGAACGAGCAACCTCACGATAACGGCCCAAATGAGGACGGACAATTGGAGAATTTACATATAGTAAATTTCCTTGCCGATTTAACTTACCAGATACGCCGATAACTTCATCATTCAATAAATTAAGAGGATTGCCTTCTTCCTCTTTAAGCATTATATTAATTCTGTTGTCTTTATCTTCAATGACCACTTTTGTCCGGCCATTAGGAAAGCTTTGAATTTCTGCAATCATACCAATCGCTTGATTTTCTTCATCGGGATTTAAAGTAGACAATGGTCCTGCGTCTCGCATGGAAGGATTTCTTCGAACTAAACGTGACAGTGTAGTAAAACGATCGTTGAATAATGAAACAAAACTTTGCAATTTCCCATCCGCCATACTCTTGTCTATTTGTCTCTCAATAATTATAGGGGGGATGTCTGCGACTTTTGGACGGCTTATTGGTTTAGGAGGTTCAGGATTGTCTTCAATGAGCAAGTCTGATACACTCAAAAATAATTTAGGACCATCTAAAGATGCAACTGATTTCTCAAGTAAAACTAAGCCATCGGGATGATTGGAAATATGCGTTATTAATTCAGGAGAAGGCATCAATTTACGTTCGGAGAGCCAATCAATGATTTCCTTTTCTTTAACTACCAAGTTTAGGGTAATTGGAGGGAGAACAAAACACTTTTTGTAAATTAAAAAAGATTATATTTTATTAAATGATGCTTGATAAATTGGCCTTTAAAAAGCAAACAAAAAATGAGTACTCCCCGTTTAGTTTATACCTACTAGGCTATACCCAAGGCCCAGCTAGTAGTAGAGTTATTATTAATGAAAAAAGTACGAAATACTGAAAGTCGCAACGTTTTCGATAATATCATAAAAAAAGAAAGGATTTTTAAGAACAGAGAGGCCCTTTCATCAACATTTATACCCTCTTATTTTCCACACCGAGATAATGAAATTAATGATTTTGCAAACATATTGAAGCCTGCATTATATGGTGCGAGGCCATCTAACATCTTAATATATGGCCAGACAGGGACTGGGAAAACTGCCGTTGCAAAATTTATTTGTGAGCAGATTATAGAAAAGGCTGAAAACGAAAATAAGCAGATTCATACAGCTTACATTAATTGTAAACAAACCAATACACCATACGGAGTTTTAACAAATATTGGAAAATCATATTCAAGTGAATGGGAAACTATAGTACCTAATGCAGGTTGGAGAATTGACAAAGTTTATGCAGCACTAAAACAAAAAGCGGATGATAATGGTGGTATTGCAATAGTCATACTTGATGAAATTGATGCTTTAGTAAATAAAAAAGGAGACGATATCCTTTATCACCTTACAGGTTTAAATTCAGATTTAAGTAATTCTAAAATATCACTTATTGGAATTTCTAATGATAGTAAATTCACCACATGGTTAGATCCTCGAGTTAAATCCAGATTAGGAGAAGAGTCATTAACATTTGCACCATATAATGCAATCCAAATTGAAGAAATATTATCTCAAAGAGCTCAAATTGCATTTCATGAAAATGTAGTTGATCCCATGGTTTTAACATATTGTGCTAGCAAAGCGGCACAACAACATGGAGACGTAAGAAAAGCATTGGACTTACTCCGAATCTCTGCCGAACTAGCAGAACGTGACGATTGTGAAATAGTTACTGTGAAATATGTTAATAAAGCCCAAAATATTATGGAAATAGACCAAGTCCGTAGTATTGTTTCGACATTACCTATTCAGTATAAAGCCACTTTAGCTGGAGTCGTATTAAATCAAGGTAAAAGAAAAGACGGCCACCAAACAACTGGAGAAGTTTATAGCACATATATACAAATTTGTAAACATTTCAGTCTTGATCACTTGAGTCAAAGAAGGGTTGGACATATTATTTCAGAATTGGATATGCAAGGAATAATTAATGCTAAAATTGTTAGTTTGGGCAGACAGGGGCGAACTAAATTCATAAGTATGGCAATTGACCAAAATCAGATTGATGAATTATTTGCAGAAGATGCATTCCTCTCAGACATAAGCATAGAATTGACTAAATCTGGAAATTATATTAGTAGTACTCAATTAAGACTAATTTAATTTTTTGAATTGTTTTTCTCCATACCTTCTTTCCAACCTTTCTCCCATCCTGCTGCAACTGCGCCATGTAACCCGGCTTTATGAGCTGCCACTCTGGCCATGCCAAGTGCATTTTCTCTTTCTTTTTTGTTTTTTTGATTATTTATTTCTATAGCCAACTCTTTTGCTCTTTCGGTATATTCATTTGCTACAGCCCACCTTTCTTTACTGGCACTTTGGAAAATATCTTCAGCTGAAATTTCAGAAGATGAAGCTAAAGCTGCTTGGAAACCTTCTTCTCTTGAATCTTGAAAAGCTCCAGCTTTAATGGCCGTACCTTCGCCTTTCTCTTTACCATATTTCGCCCACGCTAGGCCTCGTTTAACTCCAGGAATATACTTTTTCACAAAAGCCGGTATCTCAGGAGTCTCATCCTCTTCTTTGGACATAATATGTCAACAAGCGATGGCATAATCAAGTTGTCCTCTAATCTCTATAAGTATCTGGAAAGAATAATAATAACACTGTAATTATCTCTAAACGTCCAAGCATCATCCAAAAAGATAAAAATAAAAGAGTAGTATCTCCAAAAACACTGTATGTCTCAGCTGGCCCAATAGCTCCTATTCCAGGCCCTATATTGGCTAAACACGACAGTGATATAGACATTCCATCAATTACACCCATATTCGGATTATTTCCTTCTAAATATAATGTAACTAAAGCCCCGAGCAAAAACAATATGATAAAAATAAAGAAGAAAACTCCAACATTACGGAATAAATTCTCATCCAAAACCTTGTCTCCTATCCTGAGCTTGATTACTGCACGAGGATGAATCACCAAAATTAATTCCCTTTTCAAAGCTTTGAAAAGAAGCATAATTCTAACCATTTTAATTCCGCCAGTAGTCGAACCGGCACAACCTCCAGTAAACATAGCAAGTAACAAAACAAAAATTGACATTTGTGGCCAACTCATGTAATTTGTTGTAGTAAATCCAGTACCTGTTAATAGTGAAACCGTTTGGAAAGAAGCATGAAGAAAATTAGAAAAATTACTACTTACGTTATCAGTATCTAAGATTAAATTAACAAAAATTAACGATAATGAAAATATCACCATAGAGATATAGAAAACTAACTCATCATTCTCTCTTAAAAGCTTAAACGATAATTTAATTCTCTCTGAAAATCTTTTCGAAAAATCGATTAAATGATTAAATACATAATATAGTATAACAAAATTTATACCTGAAATCAGCATGAAGAATGTTACAACACCTATGACTAAAGAACTATCATAAGAACCAATAGAATCCCGTTGGGGTGAAAAACCTCCAGTTGAAACTGTGGAAAAGGAATTACATATCGCATCATACAAAGGCATGTCTGATAGAATAGACAATAATGAAATTTCAACTAAAGTCATAAAGAAATATATACTCCATAAAAGACGAGCTGTTTGTGCCATTTGCGGTTTTAATCGAGTTATACCAGTACCTGGCATCTCAGCTTGAAGAACCTGAATACCCCCTCCAAAAAGCCGTGAAAATACTATAGTTGCGAGAACAATAATTCCCATACCTCCCAACCACTGAGTTTGTGATCGCCAAAGAAGAAGAGATTTAGGAGCATCAAAATATCCTTGATTATATTGAGAAATATTTACGGGATTACTACTCTCTAAATCTAGAACTGTAGCTCCAGTGGTAGAAAGTCCGGACATTGATTCAAAAATAGCACCAGCAATTCCTATTTCGTATGACATTAATTCTAATCTTTCAGAAGCAATAAATGGCAGAGCACCTACAATTACCATCAGAATCCAAACAACAGTTACAAGCAAAAAAGCTTCTCGATTTCTAATATCGGGCTCTGAATAAAAGTAATAATGTAAAAAAGCCCCTATGGATAAAGATAAAATCATTGGAAGGCCAAACATCCAAAATATATCTAGATATTCTTCTCCTATGTACAACCCAACTATTATTGGGACAATAAAATTTAAACCAAAAAAGGCTAAAATTGTACCTGTAAGACTTAGAATGAGTTTTAATCTCATCTATTAATGGAAAAAGTTTTCCACCTCGGGAAGTTTATTCTTAAGAGTGAATACTAGAACATGATCCTTTTCTTCGAGAACAAACTCTGCATCAGGGAAAATCGCTTCACCATCTCGATTAATCATAGCTATTAATGTGTCGTCAGGCAAATTAAGACTAGAAAGTTTCTTTCCTGTCTTTCCATTCTTATTTTTAATAAGAAATTCTCGAACAGAAGCATCCCCTCCCTCTAATTCTTCCATACCTTCAATTTCTTCAGTTAATGTTGCTCTGTTAACTATAGCATTTACTGTAACTCTTTTTGGATTAATTAATGTGTCTATTCCAGTATCCTGTACAACATACTCTAATTCCGTTTGATAAACTAAAGCCACTGTGCGCTTAGCACCTTCTTTTTTAGCCAATAAACAACTCAAAACATTCAAGTCTTCACGATCTGTAGCTGCAACAAACAAATCCTCATACCTAATCCCTTCTTCTCTTAAAAAATGCCTATCAGTAGAAGATCCAACAAGAACTCTAACTTCTTCAGGCAATTGTGCACTTGCTAAATCTGCCATTTCTTTATCTGGTTCAGCAATATAAATCTCTACATCCTTATATCTCTTAGAAACTTGCTCAGCTAATCGAATTGCTATTCTGCTCGTTCCTGCAATCATAATACGTTTAATATTTCTCTCATCAGTTATTTCTTTTGGAATTCCTAAAGCATCAGATAAATCATCTAATTCACTATACTCACTTAATAATATCAAAATTCTATCTCTAGGCATTAGAGTATCATTATCTCTTGGAATTATGACTCCTTCTTCACGAGCTATCAGAACTATACGGCAGTGAGGCGGTAAATTGATATTTCCAAGAGGTCGTCCAATTGACGGTGAACTATCACTTAATCGAACTTCAAGGATTCGAAGTTTTCCCACTGAAAAATGCTCTAAACGCGTAAGTGCTGGTCTTGACAAGATTTGCCAAATTCTATGCATAGCCAACTCATCAGGTGAAACATAGGCGTCAACTCCGAATAATTGCTGAAGTTCATGGCCTTCGGGCATATCAGTCAACTCTGGATTATTTATACGAGCTATCGTTTTACATCCCGCCTTTTTAGCAATAGAACAACCTGCCATATTTACTATATCATTTCCAGTAACGCCAATAAATAAATCTGCTTCTTCGATTGAAGCTTCCTCAAATAATAATCTGGCAGAAGCTGCACTTCCTTTGAAAACTTGGACATCAAGAGTTTGGGCCCTTTGAACTGCTGAAGAATTAGAATCCACTACTGTTACTTCATGACCTCGATAAACTAAATCACGTGCAACTCGAAATCCAACTTCACCAGCACCCGCAATTAGTACCCGCATATCTTGCCTTCACAAGAGGGGTTTCTTAAAAGCTCTTATACCTATTTAAGCTCAATTATCTGATAAATAATGTTTTAATACATATGATGAAGACATTCCTAAAGTAAAAAATAATAGGGTAAAAAACAATTCGAATGCCTTGAAATTATCAAAAATTTCCCCAAAACCCAAATTTTGAGATAGGCCGGCACCATCATAAGTATTCTTCCAAGGCCACAAAGTTATCAGCGAACCAAGCATGAGGCCTGCCAAAATCGATAAAGTATATTCATTATACTGTTTTAGAAAAAAATTCATTAAAGGAACAAAAGTTATGAGACCCAAAATTCCACCAAAGAGAAAAAATATTAAAGGTTCTAAATCAAAATTATGTACTGAATTAGCTATATTGGTATATTGCCCTAATGCCAGAAGAACAAGAGCACCACTGATACCTGGTAACAACATTGCAGTAAGGGCCAAAGCTCCGCAAATTACCAACATAAAATTACTATCATTAAAGCTCGAAGGAAATTCAGTATATATATAAACCAAAAATGCACCTAGGGACAAAAGTAAATAATTCTCAAAAGATGGAGCTGAAATATTCTTCCACGGTTCCTTAATACTAATAAGAACTAATCCGAAAAAAAAAGCATAGATATAGGGTGCGGTTGAACTTTGTCTCAATAACCCGGGTGATTCGTCAGGCCCAACTAATATTTTAGTAACTAAATAATAAGAACAAATAATTCCAAAACCTAATGGAAATAGAAAGTATATGGATTTTACAAAATTATTATAAGACTTTGATGGAAATCCATCTTTAAAAAAAATAAGAAAATGAGATAATGACTTAATTAATTTCTGATATATGCCGATTATCAAAGCAATCGTACCTCCACTAACTCCTGGAACTGAATCTGCGATACCCATTAACAATCCATAACCAAATGTTTGGAATATAGGATTTTGAATTTTATCGGTATCCACTTTTTTCTCCATAAAAATCTAATTTAGAAGCTATAGCTACTTTAGCCGCTAATTTTCTTGAATTTCTACCCTTATCTTTAGGACTTGATTTCTTTATGTTAGGATGTTGATAAAGGAAACCATGCTTTGGTGGTGGACTTCCATCAGACATATGGCGAAAAAGTGCTTTTTCAGCTCCAAGTAATTGAATAGTTGAAGAGGGCATTCGTGCTAATTTTGATAAATCTCCGGCTGAAGCTACCATCCTAACTGCTAATTGTGTACCTAATATTTCTACTAATGCTGGAAATTCTTTAGGTGATTCTAAATCTAAATAATTTGATAAAGTCAATACCAAGTCTTGAATATGATGGATAAATACTTTTAACTTTTGTATTTGTGGTGGTAACTTTTCTTTTTCTAATATCACTTCTAACTTAATTCTAGGACTTCCGGTTAATTGAGAATACCACGTTATGTATCTTTCAGAAACTAAATTAAAAGTCGTATGGGCTTCATCTAGAGCTTCAATCGCTTGAATCAAATTTTTATCGGGTGTCAAACTTTTCCCAATACGGTTCCGAACTTGCAATATACTAGCTGTTCTCAATAATGCTAAATCTATATTTTGGTTCTCTAGATTAATTACAATTTCAGAATTACCATGACGTTCAAGAATCTTACTCAACTCTTCAGGTTCAGTTGGCAATGCAAACTCCTGATCGGAACTAGAATAAGTTGCCAAAAACTATTCTCCAGATAATTATTTTCTGCGACCTAAAAGAGAAAGTAAAGAAATAATCAATATTACTGAGATTACGCTTAGACCTGGAAGACTTTCAAGTATTCCCTCTTCATTCTCAATTATAGGCTCATTATTAACTAAATTAGACTTCAAAACGGAAAATGGCAAAGATAGTTTATCTGTTTGACTTCCAGTCACATTTAACATCCCCGATGTTTCTGTAGCTGCTTGTGTTAATGGCGGTTTAACTTCAATAATTATTTCTTGGAAATCACCAGGTTCCAAACTAACTGAACTTGTTGATAATGTAAACCAGGATAACCGTTTACCCTCAATGGTCAATTCCAAATTTTCAATAGTATTCCCATTATTGGTTAATCTAACTGTAAACTTACCAATTGTACCTGCCGTTACTTCGCCTGCAGTCAACTTTAATTCAATATCAACATCCGGTTTTTCATCCACATAAACTACAAAATTTAATTCTAAAGCCAGTCCAGATTGATCAGATAATACTTGCCCATCAATGGCATTGTTACCACCATATACTGAATCTGGAACTTCAACGTTAAGATAAACAATCTTGGACTGTTGAGGTCCTAATGTAAATTGAGATTCAGACCAATAAGTTAACCACCCAACTGGAGCAACTGCAGGAGGTAATCGGACGAAATCAATATCATTACCTATATTTGTAATTGTAACTTGAAATGGAATTATATCTCCAGAATTACCCTCTTTAAACTCTGAATTAACCATTGCAGTCAACTCATAAACTGGATTTGTATAGACTGTAAAAGAATCATGATTGTACTCATCATTATTTAGACCTGAAACACCATTTATTTCTAAGTAAACACCAGTGCCTGTATTTGCAACTTCATTAGAGTTGGTAGTTATCTCCAGTGTAAAAGATATTGTTTGACCTTTTCCAACCGATATTTTCGAAGAGCAGACTTGATTTACTAAAATACAAGCATCCCAACCTTCAGGTAAACCTGTAATTTGTAGGGTAATATCGTCTTCGATATTTGCATTATTAGTTATGTCCACATTAAAAATATGCGTTTCACCAGGTTCTGCAAAAGACTCTATTTCAATAACGTCAATAATAAATTCAGCATAATATTCAACTTTGACAGAGACGTCAAAATATTCTATTCTGTAATTATCTTCATCCAATATTACATCTATCGTGAAATTATAATAACCTGGATTTTCAGATTCGGAAACTGTGAAAGGAATACTGAAAGATTCATCGCCAATATACGGCTCTAAATCTTCAGTTTGATATGGAAAATTCGTAAATTCCCAACCACTTGGAAGCTCATCAGATTCAAAAGTATATGATTGATAACTATTTCCAAAATTTGATATTGTAATATCTATAACTGAACCGTCACCAGGATTCAATACCATTCCTGAACTCCATATAATGTGGCGATTAAGGACCTTATCAACACTAGTTATTGTATCGACACTCTGTTCAACTTCTGAATCATCATCAGATTCAGCAAAAACTGTCATTTCGGCTGAATCTGTATTACGAGCTGAATCGGGAATATCAATGTACATTTCAAAATCATAATAATCACCATCATCTAAGTCAGATATATGATATGTACTCAAATCAGCCCCCCATGCACTGCAATCCTCACATCTCTCAATGCTTAATGAAAAACTATCAGGGTCAGTACCTGTATTTTGTAAACTAAAAGAATAGACGACGGTTGTTGAAGGATCACCACTATTGTCAAAATTTTCAACTGTCAAATCCAAACCTCTAACGGGTATTCTAACTGAAGTATTAAGCTCAACTAAATCTGAGAATTGTTCTCTATTAGACGAACGGACCGTTATCTCTGAAGCTGACCAATCACCCTCAATGGAACTTGATGGACTTGTAATGTTCATAACTACTACAGCCTCTTCCTCTGGTCCAATATCCTCTAATCTAAACTGACTAAGATTTGAACCCCAACCTTGAGTCATTACATCCCCTAATTCCAAAATAAAGGAATCTACCTCATCACCCTGATTAGTAATGTACAAATTATACAATATTTGGCTACCTGGAATAACCATCTTATTATATGAATCAGGAATAATATCAACTGCATAATGCCTTCCATCTGCTACAGTCGTATTAGAATCACAAAAATTGTATATGTAATCGTAACCTGAAGCTTGAACATTTGTTAATACTTGAATAAATCCATATTCATCTTCAGCAGCTGTTTCTGGAATAACAACTTCTAAGATAAATGTAGCAGTTTCTTGAGGATCAAGATACATATAAGACTCTGACAAAAAGGCATCCCAATCTTTTGGCATGTCAGAAAGACCTAGACTAAAATTATCGCCATTTTGGCCTATATTTTTCATTTCAACTGTATAATAAACGGATTCGCCTCGATTCGCTTCTTTAGCATCCCCTTGTCTCATGTAAATATCTACTCCATAAATATTATCTATTAGTAACGTCTGAGTAATATCTGAACTTACAGTCGTCGAATTTTCAGAAGATGCCGTTACAGTATAATCCATCTCATCATCATCAACTACAAATCGGACTGGTGCCTGAAAAGTGAATGAAACTATCTTTTGAGTTCCAGAGGCTACAAAAACAGTATCCTGAGTAGGTTCGGCATTCCAGCCATAATTGTACTCATCATACCAAGTAACTGAAAGAACGTAAGCATCATCAAGATCTCCGGTGTTTGAAATTTGGAATTCATTAGTTATCTCTTCACAACGAGTTACCTCAGATAAACCTTCGTTACTAGGTGCAAATTCAATGACGACTTCATAATCCCCATCTCGAGATTGGGAGCTATAATCATTAACTAAAAGCTCAGATTTATCCTCTATAATATTCTGATTTACACCTGCAATGGGTGAAATTAAAACAGCTGCGAGTATTGCTACTAAAAAGTTGTAATGTACTCTAGACATATTATCCATTATAATAGAAAGTTTATATAACTATTACTCGTTTTCATTAGAAGTTTTTTTATCATCATCTAATCTTTTAGAAATCTTATGAACTTCCTTTTCCAGATTGTGTATATCATCTCTAAGTTTTAACATTGACACTTCAAACGGCGTAAATCCCTGATTTGAAAGGGCTCGAGTTGCAATAAACATTCCAGTAAGAATTCCACCCAATACTGCAGCTAAGGAAACGGTATAAACTGAAAAAGAATAAAACATTAATAGATCACTAACATCAAAACTTATCAAACCTACTTGAAATAAAATCAAATATATTAGAAAAAGTAGTACAAAACCTACAGTTATTTGATATGCAATAGGGGTCTTAGATATATTCATCATTTAAATTCTAATGGCAAATTATAAGGTAATTGCCACTCCTTTTCTACTTCATTATCATCCTCTTCTATTAAAACATCGGCTACAAACAAGCCTTCATCAAATTCCGATGGAACTATACGCATTTTACATGTAAATTCCCAATAGGTATTCTTGAGATCTGCTGAAACGATTAATAAAAAATAACCTTCTTCGGTAATATTAGCTATATCTTCATTTGACATAAGGATTTGATGACTAAACACAGATGAATAAGTTTCAGTTATACCACCAATGCTTATAGTAAGGTTACCCATTTTGATACGAGGAATAGTATAAACATATATCCAATTATTTTCACCATCCGAATCTATTTGTAAAGATACGATTGTACGGCTAGGTTCTGCTTCTTGACAGCCAGCCATAGAGACCATCGCTATCATCAAAACAGTTCCAAAGACCTTATACACTTAATTATTCTAAAGAAAAGGGATAATAAAAATAACTGCTTAATTCGAAGCGAAAATATCAATAACTAGCGTTCGTAAGAGAATTATGCCCGCAAAAGGTTTTCAAATAATTGGAATTGAAGCAAAAAGACATCGCAAGTCAGCCCCTCAAAAACAAGTTCGAATTGATCATAATACAAATATTATCTCTGTAAGAAAAAAAACTAAAACTGATTTGACCGTTGAAATGAGATATACTGTCTCATATGGAATATTAGGTATTGTTCAGCTAGACTGTGAAATAGTATATCATGATGGAAATAAAGACGATATCACTAAAGCTGAACTAAAATGGGAAAAAGAGCACAAGCTACCTGACATTATTGCTGAGAATGTGCATAATCGAGTTTTAGCCCAAGGTTCTTTCGAAGTTCTTAACATTGCTAAAAAATTAAATTTACCTCCACCATTTAAAATAGAAATACCTCAAATAAAAATTGGTAAAAAAAGCGAAAAACCAAACAATAAAGACAATAGCCCTGAAATAGCATAAATGGGTGTACGTTCAGGGAAGTGGAATTACGAATGTCCTAATTGTAATACCAACAATAAATTAATTCTAATGGGTGAACGAAATGGTACCTTTGAAAAAATATGTAAAGAATGTAACTCTAAATTTGAAGTTACACTAAAAGACAATAAAATTAATATTTTAGTAGAAACTAAGAAGGAAAGAACTGTTAAATATGCAAAAGTACCAAAGGAGTATGCTAAATATGATGGGGAAAAAGATATATTCAAAAAAAAACCTACAAGAAATAATGCGAAAAACATAATTGCAATATTAGTTACTATATCTTCTCTTTCAGGATTTGTAACTGGAGGGCTTCTTATGGATTTCTTTAGTGATGATTATAATGAGTCTAATGATATTAAAATAGAAATTGTAGTCCGAAATAGTACGAGAGATTTAAGCGAAGCAACAATAGCTATAGATTCTAGTGAAGTAAACCAAACATATATTGGCAATGGAACCTACAATATTTTTGCAAAACCGGGTAAGCATTTAATTGAGATAACCGTAGCTTTACACAAAAAAGCTATAATGCAAATTTTTATTCCACCACAGGATGATAACCTTAGTTTAATTGAGATAGATCAAGGAATAGATGGAGTAAACCGCTTTACTTTTATTATGGAAAAAGGTGTTGGAAATATTAATCTAGAAGATACGGTATATGTTAAAGTTGAATCATGGTGCCCTAATCTAATTTTTCTATTTTCATTAATAGGTTTATGGGGGGCGTGGGTCACTTATAATCTTCAATCATATAAAAATGCCCAAATTGGAGCTTTTTTCTCTATTTTAGCAACTGGATTCTTGATAATAGGGCCTATTCTTGGAATTATAGCGCTAGTTATGCTTTATCGAAATAAAAAATTATTCACCGCTTCTTTTAAAAACTAGATGCCCGCGACTAGTGTGTGAGGTTAAAAGCTGGACTTGAAATTCATCAGCAGCTTGATTGTGGAAAACTTTTCTGTAGATGTGATGAATTAGATGTAGAAGATGACCTAATATTTAAAAGGAAATTACACGCTACTTCAAGTGAAATGGGAAATATAGATATTGCTGCAAAATCTGAAGGGATAAGAGAATTTACTTACTTTAATAGAGGATGTAATTGTTTAGTTTATGCAGATGAAGAACCTCCAAGAGGGCCAAACAAAGAAGCGGTAAATATCGCACTTCAATTTGCTAAACTTGTAAACTCTAGAATTCTTGAAGAAGTGCATTTTATGAGGAAAATTGTTGTCGATGGATCTAACACAAGTGGTTTCCAAAGAACAGCGCTAATTGCAACGGGCGGCCAAATAGAATATGAAGGTGGATTGCTAGAACTAGACCAAATTTGTTTGGAAGAAGACTCATGTAGACATGGTAAAAATAAAGATGAATATTTATTAGATAGACTAGGAATACCTCTGTTAGAAATTACTACAAAGCCTCAACTAAATAAGCCAAAGCAAGTTCAACAAGCTGCAAAAGCGCTCGGACGACTTCTAAGAGCCTGCCATGTAAAGAGAGGATTAGGAACAATTAGGCAAGATGTAAATGTTTCAATTAATGGTGGACAGCGTGTCGAATTAAAAGGATTCCAAGATTTATCAAGCATGCCACAGGTTGTTGAAAACGAAATTATTCGACAATCAAAGCTAAATGACCTAATAAAAGGAAATGCAGCTGAGCCTATGGTTGTATCCAAATATTTTAAAAAACAGAAATTTGGAATTGCATGTAGGCTAATCGGATGGAAAGGAATTTTAGGAACCAAAGAATCTGAAAAAGGTCATGTAAGAATGGGACGTGAATTGGCAGACTATGCAAAAAAAGCTGGCGTCAAAGGATTAATGCATAGTGATGAATTACCAGCATATGGTATTTCTGAAAAGGAAACCAAAAAATTACATGATATCTTAGATTGTCAGGATAATGATGCATTTATTCTAATCTTTGGTAAAGAAGAAATGGCTAAAGATGCAATTAATAGAGTAATTGAGCGAATTAAAATAACTGGCGTTCCAAAAGAAGTTAGAAGAGTAACTCCCAAAAATTTAACAAGGTATATCAGACCAATGCCTGGTGCCTCTAGGATGTATCCTGAAACGGATATACCTCCCATCAGTCTAAATAATATTCAAGTTATTATTCCAAAAACTCTAGATGAGAGGGAAGACATATTACCTCTAAATGATGAAGAATCAAAGCAGGTAGTTTCACGAAATTTAGATCAACGCTTTAAAACTTTGATGGAGAATTGTGATGATCCTAAAATAGTATCACGAGTTTTACTACATATCTTACCAAATATAGCCTCAAAGGACCTACCAATTATATCGAATAAGGAGATAATAACGGTATTAAATTTAGTAAATGAAAACCGAATCTCCAAGGAGGGGATTGAAGGTGCACTCATTCAAATCATAACAGGTCAAGAAATTCAAATAGGAAGTGAAAATATCGAAGAAGACGTTAAACATTTCATAGATATTTTAATTAAAGAGAAAAACGAATTTGTTAAAGAAAGAGGACTGGGAGCCATAGGGCCATTAATGGGGCCTGTAATGTCCGAATTCAGAGGTAAAATAGATGGGGCAAAGATAAATGCCCTCTTAATAAATAGGATTAAGAAAGAAATATGATTGAAAATGCATTGATTCTAGCTGCTGGAAAAGGTACACGTATGTGGCCATTGACTGAAAATAATCCAAAACCTCTTTTGCCAATAGGTGGATTACCAATTATTGAAAGACAAATATATGAACTAAAAAAAGTAGGAATCAAAAATATCCATATTTTAATAGGATATCAAATGAAAGATATTTCAGATAAATTGAAAAATGGGGAAAAATATGGAGTGAATATTAATTATATTACTCAAGAAGAACAAAAGGGAACAGGCCATGCTGTTGGTCAAGCTAAAGGTGTCATTGAGGATAGATTCTACTGTATAAATGGAGATATGATTATTAATGCTGAAAATTTAAAGAATCTTAATCAAGATAAGAACAATTTGGCAATGATGGTTACTGAAGTAGAAGATTGTTCCAACTTTGGAGTTGTGGAAAGTCAAAACAACTATTTGATATCTATTGTTGAAAAAGGTATGAAAGGTAAAGGAACAATAAACGCAGGAAGTTACATATTTGATAAAAAAATATTTGAAGCAATAGATGGAATTAAGAAATCTATAAGAGGTGAATATGAGATTACGGATGCATTACAAGCAGTAGCTAAGAATATACGAATAGTAAAACATACTGGGTTTTGGAAAGACATAGGATCTCCTTGGGACTTAATCACGGCCAATGAAGACTATATGGAAAATATTATTGAAAAAAACCATGGAATTATTGAAGAAAATGTGACAATAAAAGGAAGTTTATACCTAGGTAAAAATTCAATTATAAAATCTGGAACTTATATTGAAGGACCTGTGTGGATTGGGGAAAATTGTGTTATTGGACCAAATGCATATCTTAGAAAAGGGACTGCTCTTTGTGGAAATAACAAAGTTGGAGCCTCAAGTGAAGTCAAGAATTCAATATTAATGAAAGGTGCAAACGCCCCTCACCATAATTATGTTGGCGATTCAATAATTGGAAAATATAGTAATCTTGGTTCCGGAACAAAAATTGCAAACTTAAGATTAGATAAGAATCCTATAAATATAATACACCAAGGAAAACGAATTGATTCTGGAAGAAGAAAACTTGGGGCTATCATTGGTGATAATGTCAATACGGGAATAAATACTTCCATAAATGCTGGAACCATCTTGGGAAATCATGTTAAAATTGGACCAAATGCCACCGTTTCTGGAACTTATGAATCTCAGAGTACGATTATTTAATGCATATCTTACAAGTAACACCATATTTTCATCCTCATTTCGGAGGGGTCGAATCACACGTTCTTGGACTATCTGAAAATTTAATGAAATTAGGACATGAAGTAGAAGTTGTGACATCTAGATACAGCCGAATGGAGGAAACTGAGAATTTTAATGGAATAAAAATAACAAGATTACCTCAATGGATTAATCTGTATAATACTCCTTTAGTAACAGCTATCCAGGCTTTTGTAAGAAGAAGCCATGCCGATATTGTTCATGTCCATTCCCCACCTCCATTTACTGAAAGATTTGCAGCCAAGGGAGCAAAGGAATCCAATAAACCCCTAGTAGTAACACACCATTGTGATTTAGAATTAAAAGGAATGTTTGGGAACGTAGCTGTAAATTTATACCAAAATATGCTCGGGAGATATCCCTTAGAGGCTGCTGATCGGGTGATTTCAACAACAAACAGTTATGCTACTACCTCCAAAAGTTTATGGGATATTGATGTAGAGGTTGTACCAAATGCAGTTGATATTAATCGCTTCCACCCCACAAATAAAGGTGACTTTATTAGAGAAAAATATGCCAAAAAAGATGAACCTCTTGCACTCTTTGTGGGAAGGTTAGTCCCTCATAAGGGAATTGGTATCTTAATAAGAGCAATAAACTATACTCCGAATGGAAAGCTTTTGATTATTGGAGATGGACCTTACTTATCTTGGCTAAAAAAATTAGTAAATAAACTAAACTTAGAGAACAGAGTTGTTTTTGTAGGACCAATTTCAGATTATTGGCTTCCAGCCTATTATGCAGCTACAGATGTTGTAGTTTTACCTTCAACGTCTAGACTAGAAGCATTTGGCATTGTAGGATTAGAAGGAATGGCTACTGCCAAACCTCTAATTCTTAGTGATATCCCTGGCGTCAGAGAAGTGATATCTCCTGAAGAAGGCTTTATCGTGGAACCATTAGATCCTGAAGCTATAGCTGAAGCTTTAGAAAAAATATGGAGCTATCCTGAAATGGCGAGCCAAATGGGTAAAAGAGGAAGAAAAAGAGTCGAAAAATTATTCTCTTGGGACAAAGTTTCAAAAGATATTGAAAATATATTCTTAGAACTCGTTTCTAAATAACTAATTCAGAATCAATCTCTGTCAATGCTTTTTGATAATATGAATAATCTTTCCCGATTACTTTCATAACTGAAGCTTTACCAAACAAAGCATCAGGACAGTACATGTCACATCCTAGTGCAGACTCAAAAAAAGTATCTGCTTCACTATATTTTTCTAAATCATAGGCACTCCAACCTGCTGCCACCCACGAATTTACATTATTAGGCTTAATAGTAATTGCATGTTTCGATAAAGTTAAAGCTTTCGCATTATCATTCAAATTTTTAAAACATACCACTCTCTTCATGATATCTTTAAAATTAGATTTATCTAAAAGTTCTAAGGCCTTAGAAGGATTAATCTCTACTAATTTAGAACCTAGTACACTTTTAAGAATTTTTGAGCCCTGTGATTTCGAAATTAAATCGTCTATATCGGCATTGATTTCTGAAGAACTTAAAGATTGAATCAATAACCCCTGACCTGTAATAGAATCTGGATCTATTGCTAATCCTTTCTTTACTACTTCTTTGGCATCTTCATACCTGTCGTCACGGATCAACACTTCGGCCATTCTAAAATAAGGTCTACTTGTTGATGAGGCTATATTTATTGCATTATTATATTGCCTTAATCCCTCATGCATTACTCCCGCTTCATGTAAAATCCGACCTTTTTCAATCCAATCTAAATCTCTCATTCTATTTCTTGAAAGGACATCTTGTGCACGGACTGCTTCATCGTAACATTGTAATGATTGTATCTTATTTCCAATATTATTATTTACATCACCCAATCCAATCCAACATGGAACGTGCTGCCCATCAATTGCCAATCCTTGATTAAAAATTGTTCTAGCTTTATCCAAAAGACCAAGTTCGATATAACAACGCCCTAAGGCTTCATAATAATCCGGATCGTCCGAATCCAATTCAATAGAAGTTTCTATAAATTCCAAGCCTTCTTCAGGTTTATTCAATTTAGTTAAGGCACGACCTTTAGCCATCCATGCATAATGAAATGTTGAATCTAATTCAATGGCCCTTTCATGATAAGGTATAGACTCTTCGTATCTATGAAGATGGTCTAATGCATTCCCAATATTATTAACGGCAATTACATACAAATCATCTAACTTTAATGATTTCTTATATATTTCAATACTTCTTTCATACTGACCTTGATTATAATGAACATTAGCTAAATTATTCCAAGCAATCTTATCTGTTGGGTCTAAATCAACTGCTTTTTGATAAAAATCTTTAGACTCATTTAAACGACCTGATAATTGAAGTGTATACCCATAGTTATACCATGCAACTGCATAAGTAGGATCTGAACGCATGGATTCATCATAACAACGAAGTGCTTCGTTCCATCTATCTATATTGAAATTTGCAAATCCTCTATTGTTCCAAGCTGGCGCATTCTTAGGTTCCAATTCAAGTGAACGAGAATAAGATTGTATTGCATCCTCATATCTACTTAAACGCTGTAAAGAATCACCTAACCTCATATGATAACGCGATACCTCTGGTGCTAAATTACATGCTTCTTGGTAATATGTTTTTGCCTTTTCTGGATTATTCTGAGCCATTTCAAACATACCAAGACGATTATGCATTTGTGGATCCTCTGGAACTAACTTCAAAGCTTCTAAAAATTTCTTCTGAGCGTGGCGGGTGTCTCCATTTTCTAAAGACTGCTCACCAGATTCAATAATTTCAATAATATCCAAACTATTCACCTATTATTTTATTAATTCTTTTGATAGCTGCATTTGTATCTTTTTTGAGTTTTACCCATTCAACACCACCATGTTCATTCGGACTTGGTTTCTGCTTCAAAGCCGCCAGATAGCATTCTAATGATTCGCGTGGGCGATCTAATAATTCTAAAACATATCCTTTATTGTGCCACGCCCATGAATAACTTTTTTTGAGTGAAATAGCCCTATCATAACAATCTAAAGATTCTTCTAATCTATTAAGTTGACGAAGAGTTACTCCTCTATTATTCCAAGCACTACGATTTTTGGGATTTAACTCAGTAGATTGTTTGAAAGCCCTTAAGGCTTCATTGAGATCTCCAACACGGAACAGAGCCTTACCTAGATTAAACCAACAAATTGCATATTTGGGATTAGAAGAAAGAGCTCTACGATAACTATCTATTGCCTTATGATTATATCCTAAACGAGTTAAAGCTACTCCTCTATCATTGTAAATAACTTCATTTTCAACTGTTGTACTCTTAATAAGGGCTTCTGAAGCTTCTTTATACTCATCTAATTCATCATGCGAAAGACCTTTGGCCTCAAGTACTTCAGTATCTCTAGGACTTAGAGCTAAAACTTTATCAAATAAATCAAGGGACTCCCTATATTTACCTAAATTATGATTTATCTTGCCCTTCTGATATAAGGCATCTCTATGGTTTGAATCTTTCGACAAAACCTTATCAAAAATAATAATCGCTTCTTCATAGTTCTCTAACTCACGGAGGGATTTTCCTTTAAGTACCAGGGCTTCAATATATTCGCGATTGTCTTCCAATGATTTATCTGAGAAATAAAGCGCTTTTTCTAATTTACCCATGCCAAAATAAGCTAAACCTATATCTTTATACAAAATATATTTTTTAGATACTTTATCTTCTAATTCTAATAAAAGTTCAAGTGATAACTCATAATTTTTAGACTTTAAGTTTATTTTAGCCAACTCATGAACTAAGTTTATACTATTCGGCCTTAATTCCAAAGCCTTCTTAATTGTCTTCTGAGCTTTAGAAAAATCTCTTAATTTTGAATAAGATAATGCATCTTTTTTTAGCTCTAGAACTTGCTTGTCAGTTGAAACAGACACAATGCCCTATGAAACGCCAATAAAAAGAGTTCGAAGTCTAAGAAGTTTATTTAATGCCTAATTATTAACTAATAATGACTGTATCCCTAGATGGCAATTCTTTAACCATCAATAAATTAGTAAACGTTGCTCGAGACAATGAAAATATTGAAGTTACTAAAGAATCTTGGAAAAGAATTGAAGATTGTAGGACTATGCTTCAAAGTAAGATTGAGGCTCATGAAACTATGTATGGAATAACTACAGGTATTGGTGAATTTTCTGAAGTAACATTAACACCTGATCAAACTCAAGAATTCCAAAAGTTTTTAGTCAGAAATCATGCTGCAGGTATCGGAGACCCTATGGATATTGAAATTGTTAGAGGGGCAATGTGTGGTCGTATCAATGTACATACAAAAGGCCATTCGGGTGGCCGGAGAGAGATAACTGAATATCTTAGAGATACATTAAATCATCAAATTACACCTGTGGTTTGCGAGAAAGGCTCGGTTGGAGCATGTGGGGATTTGGCTCCGATGTCTCAAATTGCATTAGCACTAATGGGAGAAGGTGAAATGTTTGTAAATGGGAAAATCATAGATTCTAAAACTGCTTTGGAAAATATTGGTTTAGAGCCTTTAGAACTCCAAGCAAGAGATGGATTATCCCTAATTAACGGAAGTAATGTTCTTACAGCTTTAGCTGCAATTATCCTGTACGATGCTGAAAGATGGATGAAAATGCACGATATTGCTGCAGCCATGACATTAGAAGCTTTGAAAGCTAATATGAAACCATATGATAAGAGAATACATACTCTAAGAGGGTTCAAGGGTTCACAAAAGATAGCTGAAAATTTAAATTTATTAACTGCAGAATCAGAAATATTATTCAGTGGTGAGAAAAAAGTTCAGGATGCCTACTCTATGAGATCAACACCTCAGGTGGCTGGAACACTTAGAGATTCATTAGAATTTGCAAGAAAACAAATAGAAACTGAACTTAATGGTGTTGGAGATAATCCTATCTTTTTGACAAATGAGAAAGAAGTATTGACAGGAGCCAATTTCCAAGGTAGTCCAATTGCCTTACCCATGGAAATGATTGGAACTGGGCTTAGTATGGTTGCAGTTTTATCTGAAAGACGATTAAATAGATTAACAAATCCAGCCTTATCAGTTGGTTTGCCGCCATTCTTAACTGAAAAACCAGGTTTACATTCTGGAATGATGCTTTCACAATACACTGCAGACGCATTGATAGTGGAAACTAAGATACTATCAACACCTGCTGCAAATCAATCAATTCCGGCAGCTGCAGATCAAGAAGATTTTGTTTCTATGGGATTAACTACATGTCAAAAAACAAGACAGATAATGGACAATTGTTTCGGCGTATTGGGTATTGAAATGATGGCTGCCGCTCAAGCATTGGACATACGAGGCGGGGAACTTGGAAGAGGGACCTCAATTGCTCATAGCATTATACGAAAATATGTAGATTATTTAGATGAAGATAGGCCCTTGTATAGAGATCATAATGCTATGGTAAAATTACTGAAATCTAATGAAATTATAACGGCAGTAGAAGAAGGTTTAGGAACTAAACTAAACTAATACTTATTCTGTAAAAGCAATAATTGCTTCTCTTACAATAGAAATTATCAAATCTATTTCTTCAGATGTTATTTCGAAATGAGGTGTAAAACGAAGGGCATTCTTTCCCCCATGAATTACACCAAGGCCTCTCCGTCGGCACCATGGCTCTACTCCATCAAAGCCTACAACTGGAAGAATATCTGGTTTCAGTTCGACACTGCACAATAAACCAGTACCTTGTACTTTGGTAATATATTCAGGAAATTCTTCAGAAAGAATGTTTAATTTTTTTACAAACTCAAAGCCTTTTTTTCTTATATTCTGCCTTAATTGTGGAGTAATATTGTCTAGAACTGCTATCGCAGTTTCTAAAGCTCTTGGATTTGCCGTCATTGTATTTCCATAAATACCAGTCACAAAAATCTCTGAAGCTCGCGCATTCATACCTAATACTGAAAGTGGATATTGCCCTGCATTCATAGCCTTAGACCAAGTTTCCAAATCTGGAACTTCACAATCTTGAAAACCATCATAATCAATAATTGAAAGACACCCCTGCCCTCTAAATCCGGCTTGGATTGAATCTACCAACAACAGAGAACCATGCTCTTTTGTTAACTTTCGAGCTTCATCATAGAATTCTCTAGTAACACATTGTCCAGGATTACCTTCACCTTGAACGGGTTCTATAGCCATTAATTCAATAAAGACCTTATCTTTTTCAGCCTTGGTAAATACATTCCTAAGTGCTTCAATATCATTAGATGGAACTAAGTACAGATTATCTCGATCTCTAAAAGATGCTAAATTTTTATCATAACCTTCTTTACAAGAATGTGATAATTGAGCAGGTCTATCAGTACGTCCATGAAATCCTTGTTCAATTGCAAGTAACTTGATTTCCTTGCCTTCATGTCTCGAACCTGCCGATGTAAGTCTATTTGAATTTACATCAGCTATGCGAAGACTTACTGTAACCGATTCAGAACCACTATTCATACAAATAAAGTGGCTAAATGGACAATTATCTCGAGTATGCCCTAACTCTTTACGTAATCTTTCTACAAAACGTTGTTGAGAAAAAGAAGGTGTCATAACATTGGCCATTACCCAATTTTCAGACATTACATCTATTACTGCCTCAGGACCATGGCCTGTACCCAACATTCCATAGCCACCATTATCATGTAAAACAGCTCCATAAGCTGTAATTATCCAAGGACCCTTACCTGCAATCGCAATATATGGATTTACTGTGGCTGGTGCATAAAAATTAATAAAACCACTTTGGAGATCCTTAACTAACTCATTTTCATTCTTCATCAGTGAAAAAGTGCCCATTTTACGGAGTTTAAGATGATAAGAATGAGCTTCATCGATAGCTTGTGATAATTTTTTATCTAACGAAAGAAAGTTATGAATCTCTGAATCTAAAATACCATTCGTATCGGACTCACCGCAGTTTGCTCTAATATCAAGAAGTTTAGTGAATGACTTGTCTATGCCACTCTTCTTAATTTGTAACTTAGATTTAGAATCTGTAGACATTGCCATAAATTAAGATAAAATATGGATTATTAACGGTATGCTTTAGTTTCTCTTCGGAATTTATAAATCAGCGGCGGTAATTCTTCTATACAAGTTATATCTTTTGATCCAACAAAAATCAATTCGTTCCTTATTTTCATATTTGGTATCAAGTCACAGGATTCACCATATTTCTTTAATTTTTCAGCAAGAATATTGCCTGTCCTATCCCAATCCGTCAATATTATAAATGATTTTGAAGAATATGATTTAACTAATGATTCAACAGTTGAGAGTAATGAATTGCCGTTATTTAATTCTATAATTTTACTAGTACAATCTAACTCTTTCAATGCTCTTTTATCTCTTTTACCCTCAACTAATATAGGGTAATTTGAGAGATTAATAAACTCTAAAATATAGTTAAATTTATCTAACCGTTTTTGTTGATCACTCTGAACCATTATTCTCCATTATCTCTTCTAATTTTGTTAATACAAGGTCTAATGATAAATTGACATTTATAATTTTTTTACGTGATTTATGCCCCGATAAAATAGACACCTCATTAACGGAAAGTTCAAAGATACTAGATATATATTTTTGAAGTTCCAGATTAGCTTTTCCATCAGTAGGGGGAGAAACTAGAGATATCTTAAGACACGTTCGCCAAATATCCATACCCGTTATCCCTATGATTGTTGAATTCGGTTGTACAAAAAAAGAAATATTAGTGCTATTTTCTTTAGAATGTTGTAAGATAGAAGCTAACTCTTCTATTTTAATCATCGAAACACTAATGGACATGGGGTCTTAAGTTAAGGCATCCTCCTCCAGACTAATGATTAAGGTTGAAGGCTTAACCAAATACTATGGCAGTAAGCCTGCCGCTAAAGACATATCATTTGAAGTAGAAAAAGGAGAAATCTTTGGAATATTAGGAACTAATGGTGCCGGAAAATCAACGACAATCAAAATGATGTGCGGCCTGTTAAAGCCAACGAGAGGCATTATTCAAATTGGTGGAATTAACTTGCAAAGAATGCCACTCAAAGCTAAATCTATGATGGGATATCTACCTGAAAATCCATTAATTTATGATAAACTTACTGGAGCTGAAACGTTAGAATTAATCGGAAATTTACGTAAACTATCGAGTGATATGATTAAACAGCGAATAGAATATTATGCTAAATCTTTGGGATTGGAAGAACAAATCTATCATGAAGTCGGTACTTATTCAAAAGGAATGAGACAAAAATTAGCCATTGCAATGACTTTGATACATGATCCTGAAATGATATTGCTGGATGAACCTGCAAGTGGACTTGATCCGAGATACACTAAATTATTGAAGGATTGGATTAAGAATTTATCGGCAAATGGTAAAACTGTCTTACTCTCTACACATATAATAGAAATGGCTGAAACATTATGTGATAGAGTAGCAATTATTGATCAAGGAATGTTAAAGACCATTGGAACTATAAATGAAATACTGACTAGTACTGGTGTAAGTAATCTAGAAGATGCATTCATCAGAATAATTGGATATTAGACGAGAATCTTATTACTTCTTTCGATACAAACTTCTACTATTTTTTGAGACCATAATAATTTCTCTAACTTTCTAGGACTATAATCTCCAGAATAATTCCCAATAATATTGTAATTAAAACCTATCATTTTCACAGAGTTACAATTTAATGATAAAGACATCATTAATGCCCTGTCTCCATCAGTAAAACCTCCCCAACAATTACTAGAAGCTGAAGGATAGGTAGTAGTAATACAATTAGGATTGATATCAGATAAATATTGGAAAACACGCGCAATATTATCTCCATGAGCATGTAAGATTACTTTTGACCCTTTCTTGCGAGCCCACAAAATATCAGGAATATATCCATCCAAATCAGTTACTATAAGTGAAGGCAGTATATCTTGCTCTAAACAAGCTCTCAAAGCCCCATCTGCTACAATTACATTACTACTTGGAATATCAGTACCTTTCTGTAAACCAGCTCCAACTAAAATTAAATCTTTCTTTTCTATACATTTCCGTATTGAAGAAATATTTTGTTTGGTGTCTGAAACTAAACGAGAGGCTACGTCTTCTCTAATCTTTGAAAAATCAAACTGAACGGATATTTCTTCTTGAAACTTCCACCACCAACCTATATCAAAAGTCAAGACTAAAACCCGGCTTCTGACGAATTAAGGATTGGATACCTATCTTCAGAGCGCGTTGCCGTCTTCGTCACAGGGTACTTCTTCACCAGTATCTGGGTCAATATAGTAGAATGAACCGTCTTCATCTTCATAGATTTCGACTTCATATTCTTCATCATCTTCATTGCCGAAGTCGCCAAAATCAGCCCCACCGACTGAACCACCTGATGCTGCTGCACTTAGTAAATTCATAATATTATTCTCAACGGCAGCTGCATCTCTAGCTTCTGCTGATGTTTGAAGGGCATCAATCTTGCGTTTTGTAGTCTCATAAGATTCGCTCATCTCAGTTAGTTTTTCTAACTGTTCATCACGTTCCATTTTCAAGATGTGAGCTAATTGCTCTTCAATTTTTGATAACTCAGAACGAGCATTGACCAATTTAGCTAAGGAACTGTGGAAGCGTTCGGCAACCATTTCGATATCTGGATCTTCTAAATCCAATTGAATCTGCTCTTCTTCCTCTTTTGATGCTTCTTCAGCTGCTTCAAGCTCTTTGAGCTTTTCTGTAGCTGCTATTTCCTGGGCCTTTACCAGAATCTCGTTAAAAGCTGTAATATGTTCTTCCAGCTTTGTTGCCGCTCGGGATGCGTCATAAGCGGAGACTTCCAATAGTTCTTCACGCTCTGACAGACTCTCCATGCGGCGCTCTACACTCTCTAATCTCTGTCGGTCTCTTTCGTTCATTTCTTCATCTCCTGCTATTTCACCTTGCTGCATCTTAAAAGATGTTCCAGCTAGAACTGCTCCTAGCAAGAATAATCCAATAAGAAATACAAAGTTGTAAAGGTACGAATTTTCACCCATTGTGACTGTACGGTCGCCTACTTCTATGTTTGTAGTTTGTACTGTATTACCACCTGAATTATCATACACTGTAGCAGTAACTGCCTTTTCTCCAGTCACTTCATAGGTATGATCTACAGAAAAGGTACTGCCTGTCAAACTAGAGGCATCAATGGTGACTGAATTACCATCACCAAAGTCTACTACCATATGACTGATAATACCATCTGAATCAGTTGGTACTGAAAATGTAAATGTTTGCTCTTGTCCAGCAATTGCATTAGCTACATCCATAGCCATAGATGCTGTTGGAGCTTCATTAGTTATAACTGTAGAAAAAGTATGTGTTCCTTGTATTCCATTACTGTCTGTAACAGTCATTGTTGTAAAGAATGTACCTGCATTTGTGTAAGTATTAGATGCACTACTCCAACCTCCTGCTGCGTCAGTTGTACAAGCAATGTTTGACTCTCCACAATCACCAGTATTATCAGTTAGTAGTGCATTATCAAATGTATTGACTACCATTGTAAATGAACCTGGTACACTAGCTCCATCTACCGTATCTTCAACTGTAAAAGAAACATCACCAGATACGATTGCACTAACTGTGAAAGCTAAGTCACCGCTTGCACCTGCTGCAAGAGTTATTGTTGATGTGTCAAAACTTAATGCATTATCCATTGCAGAAACTACAAAAGTAGCAGTTACACCTGTATTTGCTATTGTAAGAGTTCCAGTTGTACTATCTCCTGCATTATGATTATTTTGTACTAAATTTGTAGAAATTGTAGCGGAACGTGTGTTATCTGATACTGTTTTTGTTACTGAACCTGAAGTATCAGAACTAGAACCTCCTCCATTTACATATGCTGATATTGATGAAGAAGAACCACTGGCTGCGTCACTTGGAACCATGAATGAAGCTGTGGCAATTCCTGATAAACCTCCTCCAAGATTTAAAGTTGTTGAACCTGAACCTGATAACCAAGAAGACTCAAAGAAAACAGAAAACGAATCTGCGCCATTTCCATTATTTGTTACTGTATATGTAACTGTAAAAGCACTGCCTGGGGCTAAAACATTATCAGTACTGCTATCAAATTCTATAGAAACGCCATAAATTTGCTCAGCAGTTGTTGTTGCTGTTTCAGATGCGCTCCCTGAAGTAAATGTAATTGTATCACTATCTCCACTGTCTGCAATTGCACTAACGTTATGAACTACCGTAAGTGTTTCAGAGGCCCCCATAGCTAAAGAGGAAGTAATTCCGGTGCCACCTGCTACATAAAAATCCCAACCATTTGCTGAATTTATTGCGTAAGTAAATGCTTCAGCTGCATTACCTGTATTAGTTATGGTAAAGAAATAGTTTACATTTGCACCAGGAAGTGCTGAACCTGTAGAAGTTCCTATTGTAACTGAAACTCCAGAAACTGAAGCAACGGTTGTTTGACCATCATGAATTCCAGTTTGTGTATCATCATTATCTGCTGTTGCAGTAGCTGACCAACTATCTACAAGGCCTGCTGCAACATATGGTACATCCATAGTAATTGTAAAAGTTTCAGTAGTTCCTTTTGCTACAGTAACCATTTGACTTGAACTGCCAGAAGCAAAAGTATCCTCGTAGTTACCATTATTAGTTATATCAAAAGAATAAACACCGGAGCCTGGTTGGAAAGAACCATCTACTGGAGCAATCCAAACAAAACTACTAGTTTTAGTTACATCTATAGTCTGACCAAAGCTATCTTCATCAGATTCTATAGTCCAATTATCTACAACACGGAAAGTTATTGAACGTTCTCCACCTTGATCTAAAATAGATGCTTCAGAGATTGTAACTGTACAACTATCTGCGACACACGCACCTCCATCATATGCCAATTCGACACCATCTATTGCATAATAAACTGTAAGAGTATCTCCATCATTTGAGTTAACATCGCTTACAGTAACATTAAAAACAAAATCATCACCATTAAAATGCCTTACAGCACTACCCGTTACTAATGTTGGCGCATCATTTATTGTAACTGAAGAACCAGCCACCGAATCTGCAGATTGTAAATCATTAGAAGCTGAAAAAGTAACTACTTGTTCTACATCAGCCCATCCGATAGTTCCATTATATGAATAATCTACACCATTCTTACAAGCTGCATTTGCATCTCCAGCATCCATAGAAGTTCCGCCATCACCACCAACATCTACACTCACTGTTGGAGTCCCAGTAGTTGCATTATCAAATACACAATAAACTACTGAGAAAGTAATTTCGTCAGCTTCACCTGCAGTTGTTGTTGAAACACTTGGATTTTTCAACCATGGTGTTTCAGTATCGACTGAAAAAGAAGCTGTTCGGTCATCAGCAGCTGAGCGCCACCAAGACCAGTTTCAAAATCAGCCTCATAAACCGCACCATCTGAGTCGACTCCACCTGGTTGCTTTGTTAAAGGAAAAGAAGCTTCACAAGCATCAGAAACATCACATACTGTAGCACTAACTGTACCTGCATGATCATCTAAATCAGTATAAGTGATTGTCAATGTACGTTCTGATTCGGGCATATCATCGCCTGTAACTACCGCATCATCTGTAAGAACTGGGATTGTATTTACCCTAACGTCAGAATCGACCCATGCGCTACATGCAAGATGACATATGTCCTCACCAGGAATGCTAGCGCGGAAATTATAACTAATTTCATCACTCCCGATGTTTGCAATCAGAGTATTTGCCAAAGGTTGAGATATATCTACGACTGTCCAAGTCCCATTAGGATCACTACCATCCATACAGCCACTACTAAGACATTCCATAGCAACCTCAATACCAACGCCCTCGAAATAAACTACAAATGGGTCCGGGAAAATTGAATCCGGTTCCAAGTAATCAATAGCAAAAATCATAACTTGACTACCATCTACGCGAGGATCATCTGGAGTTATTACGGGATTGTTTAATGTAGCTGCTTCAGCCCCATTTAACATAAATAAAGCCAATACGGCCAATCCTATAGCGGACGCGAATGTAACACGGTTGCTTAACATTTTTTACACCAATTTGCGATTGACTTATGTGCACATTATTCTAGAAAATTTAATCTAGTTAGTACTCACAGCCATTACGTTACCAGAATCGCTCTTTATATAAATTTATTTGTTAGAAAAAACTTAGAACAACAAATAAATAACAGGCTGACTCGAGACGATTAAGTCATGACACATGCACCTGTTTTTGACCTGAGTATTTCAGGTCCTGTAATATGCCTTGCCTGTTCAGGAGATGGGACTAAAATAGCCGTAGGAGATAGAAACGGAAACCTAACTCTTGTAGATAAAGCAGGAAATATTTTGTGGGAAAAGAATATTGATGAAGGAATACATGGACTAGCAATTGTTGGAAATGGAGACAAAGTCATTTGTGGCGGAAAAGATTGTAAACTACGGATGTTTAATTCTCTAGGAAATATTGAATGGGAACAAACTATAGGAAAATCAATTTGGTCTTTATCAGTAGATCCTAATGGGCAATTTATTGCCATTGGAACTGGAGATTCAATTACACTATATACTGAAGGCGGACTAAAAGTTTGGGAATATTCTACAAACAGAGCAATGGTTGGAACTGGCATCTCTAGAAATGGCAGTACGATTGTTGGCTGTGGTGACGAACATTTATACTGTTTAGATATTGAGGGAAATCTAAAATGGAAGAAACAAAGAAGTGATTCACTATGGGATGTTTCTGTAGATAACGATGGAAATCACATTTTTGTCGGAGGTTGGGATGAAAGTATTCATGGATTAGACTCAGCTGGAAATGATTTATGGAATTATAAGACTGGAGGATATGTTCGAGCAGTTCATTCTTTAGAGAATAGAGGTATTATTGCAGGCTCTCATGACAACCACATCTATCACTTATCAGACTCAGGAGAACTATTAGAAAGAATTGAAACTGAAGGAGAAGTTACTTGCGTATGTGTTTCAAAACAGGTTGATTTTATTATAGCTGGAACTTCTTCAAACAAAATATATGGTTTTGAAATCAAAGTAAATACAGAACCAATAAATCGACCACAAGCTGAAATGGAAATTGAAAATACTATAGATCTTTCTTCAGATAATATTAATGAAACTACTGATTCAGAAGAAGAATATGAACCGATGTTTGGTGCAGGCATGTTTGATGAACCAATACCTGACACGACCGGAATATTAGACCGTAATGAAAGCAGTAACTATGAACCTGAAAAGACCACTTATGAACCTGTCGTTTCTAATTCAAATACTTATGATAGTAATTACAGTCAAAGAACATATCCTTCCGAAGGGGGAGAATACAAAGAATTTGCCTCCGAAATTGTAAAAACGGATGTTAAAAATTATCTTAGACTGGGGAATGCAGCTTGGATTGAAAAACGATTAGAACGAGCCGCAGAACACTACAAAAGAGCGACTGAAATTGATCCGGATGAGCCAAGAGCTTGGCACAATCTTGCGATATGTAGTTACCATCTTGCTTTGAAGAGAAATCCTGAAAATATAATAGGAGCTGTTAAAAGTGCATATGCTTATTTAGAAATGGCAAAAGAAAAAGGTGGAAAAGGATATACAGCTCCAGATAAGACAATAACTTATTTTGCAACTCAATTAGATGTACTAGAATAGAAAAAATATTATGTTTCAGTTATTATACTTTTATAATAAGTATATTCTACAAATAAGACCCAATCATTACCATCATCAGTATCTAAAAATGTATTAAGACCTAAATCAGTTATTGAACTTGCTTCATTACAAGTAATAACGGTATCCCATTCTCCTTGACCTTTAGCACTAGTATATCCATTCGTAAATAAATATTGATTTACCTCTGCAACTGAACCTAAGGATAAAATTAAATCATTAGGAATAGAATTTAAAACAACGAAATTTAATTCAATATTTCCAGAAGTACTATTTTCGGTTAAATTAACAAGAAAATTTGTTGCAACGGCCAATGAAAAATCGTCTGGAAACATCGTACCAACAACTGGATTATCTGGAGAATCTGAAACTTCATCTTCAGACCATTCAAAATCATAATTTACTGCAGTTATATTATAAGGATAATTATGCATTTGAAGAGTACTAGCACCTTCAGCCGTATAACCTGCAAGTGCAGGTACAACTATAGTCTGTTCTACAAATCCCACAACATAAGTTCGGACTTGAACTAAAACCCAAGTTTCAGAAGTACTTGTCATATTTCCATTATCTCTAACTGTTAAAGTCACGGTATAGTTTCCAACTAAAGTATATTCATGATTTGGACGCATAACATCTCCATAAGAACCATCCCCAAAATCCCATTCAAAAGATAACACATCACCATCAGGATCACTAGAAGCCCCACCATCGAAAAATGCAATACTATTTATCTTAATAGTCTGACCTTGACCACCATAAGTGGCGTCAAGACTAGCAACTGGTTGTTCATTACGATGTAAACTCTTTATTGATGTTTTAGAAGTACCTATTTTACCCTCACCATCTACTACCGTTAAAGTAATTGTATATTCTCCTTCTTCCAAATAGATATGCTTTACTATTTCACCTGAACTTCCGGTATCATCACCGAAGTCCCACAGATATTTTGCACCGCTCGGTTTAGTTCCATAAGCTTGAATCTCAGCCATATCGCCTTCAATAACCTCTAATGGTGCTAAAATTTTAATTCCGCTAAGAGTTTCAGGTGTAGTATCCAAACAGCCCGGCATGAGCATCAAAAATGCAATTATTATCACCTTACGCACGGCATGCCAAATACTGGACGTTTAATAATTACGCCACCTACCGATACCCTTTTTTACCAACCGAGACCGTGGCAACAAGGTAAATTTATGCAAGCAGGACACATGGCCTACGACCGGGCTATCACAGTATTTTCGCCAGATGGGAGATTATTCCAAGTAGAGTATGCTAGGGAAGCCGTAAAGAGAGGAACAACCACTGTTGGAGTTAAATTCAAAGATGGTGTGGTTTTGATAGTAGACAAAAGACTAAGTTCAAAATTGATTGAACCAGAGAGTATTGAAAAAATATTCAAGATTGACGGACATATTGGATGTGCAACATCAGGACTAGTTGCAGATGCAAGAGCATTGGTTGATAGAGCTCGTACTGAATGTCAAGTTAATACGTTCAACTATAGTGAAGACTTAGCTGTAGAATCATTAGTAAAAAAACTTTGTGATTTTAAACAGAGCTATACTCAATATGGTGGAGTTAGGCCCTTTGGTACTGCAATGCTAATTGGTGGAATTGATACTTCAGGACCTCATCTCTATGAAACTGACCCTTCCGGGGCTTTAATGGCCTATAAAGCTGGTGGAATTGGAGCTGGAAGAAATGAAGTTATGGAAGTATTTGAAAAAGAATACAAAGAAAACATGTCTCAAAAACAAGCTATTAATCTTGGTTTGAAAGGACTTGCTGCTGCAAATGAAAATAATTTGAAAGCAGATGTCGTTGAAATCGCCGTAGTTAACGCTAAAGAAGGTTTCCATAATTTAGATGTTAAGACTATAAATGAGGCTGTAAAGAAAATTAAGTAATGGTTTCTCTTGAAGATGCAGTTACTGCCAGATATGAAACTGGTGGAAACCATTTTGAAATCTTAATTGATCCAAAATTAGCTCAAGATTATAGTGAAGGTGAAGATATTGATTGGGAAGATGCGATGGCTGTAGATGGTATCTGGAGTGATAATGCAAAAGGTGAGCGCTCACCTGAAAATTTAGTTAATGACACATTTAAAACAACTGACCTTATAGAAATTTATAAGATTATATTAGACGAAGGAACTATTCAATTAACATCTCAACAAAGAAAAGAGATGGTTGAACAAAAAAGAAAACAGATTATAGCAAATATTGTTGCAAATGGAATGAATCCTCAGACTGGAGGCCCTCATCCACCTCAAAGAATAGAAAATGCCATTGATGAAGCTAAATTTTTAATTGATCCAATGGAATCCATGGAAAAGCAGGTTGAAAAAATTATAAAAGCTATAAAATTCTTGATTCCGATTTCCTTTGAGAAAATACGCGTTGCAGTCAAAATACAAGCTATACATGTTGGGAAATGTTATGGTCAAATTTCAGGATTAGGAACTATTGAAAGTGAAGAATATCAAACCGATGGAAGCTGGATTGGCATGTTAGAAATGTCTGCAGCGTCTTTTGTAAAACTAGAAGATATCTTGGGATCTATTACCAAAGGAACTGCTGAAACTAAAATAATTTAGATTAAAGAAATCTTCATATAGGGGCGAGTTTGGAAAGGGAAGTATTCGAAATAAAAAAGGAAGATTCATAATGAGCGAAGAATCAAGTGTTACATCAAATAGAAAATTAGTATTACCAGGGGACTTAATGGAAACCAAGAGTAAGCCTGGAAAGGGAATATTCAGAAGTGAAGGACGTATACATTCTTCAGTCGTAGGTTATTCAAATGACAAATCGGGATACATCAATGTAAATGCAATAGCTGGAAGATATAGTCCGAAAGTTGGAGATAAAATCATAGCAATTTGTGTTGAAACTGGACCTTCCATATGGCGTATGGATATCGGCGCCTCATTTAATTCTACATTACATCACAGTGAATCTAGTTGGAAAGTTCCTTTCGGAGATACTGCTAGATTCTTAGCTATTGGAGATGCTATTTGGGCCGAAATTTTTATGGTGGATGCTGCAGGTACTCACCAAATTAGTTTAAAGAAAGATGATTGTAGAAAATTGTATTCTGGTACTATAGTTAAGGTAAATCCAACTAATGTAACTAGAGTTATTGGAATGCAAGGTTCGATGATTTCCTTAATTCGAGACAATACAAAGACCAGAATACAGATTGGACAAAATGGTTACGTCTGGATTGATGGTGAAGGTAAAGATATAGCTCTTGCTCAAGAAGCAATTGAAACTATTGACAGAGAAGCGACCTCTGAAGGACTAACAAAGAAAATAGAAAAATTATTGGAGAAATAAAATGGCTGGACAAACTGATATGGAATTGATAAAAAATGGAATCCGAATGGATGGACGAAAACCTGACGAGTTAAGAGAAGTCAAAATTGTCGCCGGAGTATTAGACAATGCAGATGGTTCTTGTTATCTTGAATGGGGGAACAACAAGGTTTATGCCGGTGTTTTTGGACCTATGGAATGTCATCCTAGGCATAAACAGAAAGCAGATCGAGCAATCGTTCAAGCTAGATATACTATGGCGCCTTTTAGTGTAAACGATAGGAAAAGACCAGGTCTTGATCGTCGATCAACTGAAATTTCTTATATTGTTTCACAAGCTTTTGAAAAAGTAGTAATGGTTGAAGACTTCCCAAAGGCATCAATTAGAGTAGATATGCAAGTTGTAGAAGCTCATGCAGGTACAAGGTGTGCAGCATTGACTGCAGCATCTGTAGCATTAGCTGATGCCGGAATACCTATGAGAGATATGATTCCATCTTGTGCGGCAGGAAAAGTAAATGACGTTGTAGTTCTTGATTTAAACAAAGAAGAAGATAATTATGGACAAGCTGATTTACCTTTAGCAATTATACCAAGTACTGGAGAAGTTGTATTATTACAACTTGATGGACACTTAACACCTGATGAATTTGAACAGGCTATGGATTTAGCAACCAGTGGTTGTATGGAGTTATACAAAAAAATGAGACATGCTTTAGAAAACAGCTACGGAGGTAAAGCATGAGTAACGATAGTGTTTCCAATTTAATGAAAGGCCACATGGAATCATTGGCTAAAGAAGGTAAAAGAGCCGATGGACGTGGAATAAATGAATACAGAAAAGTCAAAATTGAAATTGGCATGATTAGTACTGCTGAAGGATCGGCTATGGTTCATCTTGGTAAGACTAAAGTATTATGTGGTATCAAAATGCTTATTGGAACTCCGTATGGAGATTCACCAGGAAGTGGAACTATGACTACCTCAACAGAGTTGGCACCTTTGGCTGATCAATCTTTTGATCCGGGGCCACCACGTGAACAATCTATCGAACTATCCCGAGTGGTTGATAGAGGAATTCGAGAATCAAGAATGATTGACTTTGATGGGCTTTGTATAGAACATGGTGTGAAAGTATGGATGGTTTACATTGATTTACACATCTTAGACAACAACGGAAATTTGTTTGATTGTTGTACTTTGGCTGCCGCTGCAGCCCTTTCAAATGCTACGATTCCAAATATACAACACGGTATTGCCGATAAAGACGTTAAATTACCAATAAACTGCTGGCCAATATCATGTACTTTTGGGAAATTAGGAGATTCAGTAATCTTAGATGCAACTTCTGATGAAGAAAGTGTAATGTCTGCAAGATTTACGGTAGCTCATGATGAAAACGGAAACTTACGAGCAGCACAAAAAGGAATGAACGGTTCTTTTACCGATGCCGAAATAAGAGAAGCTGTGAAAACAGCCAGAGCCAGCGATAATGTTTTACGTGAGGCTCTAAAAGGTATTCAAGAATGAGTAAAGGGACAAAAAAAGTTGGAAGTACGGGTAGATTTGGACCACGATATGGAGTGTCGGTCCGTAGAAGAATAGGAGCTGTCGAAAAAAAGCAGCGCCAAAAATATGATTGTCCATCGTGTTCTAAAATAAATGTAAAGCGCATATCTACGGGAATATTCAAATGTAACAGTTGTGATTATCAATTTGCTAGTGGAGCTTATTACCCATCTAAGGAGGACTGAAAATGGTAAACTACAAATGTGCTTCATGTGGTACAAAACTAGATATGGACTTAGAAGTTTTAGGTCTTACATGTCGAGTTTGTGGAGAAAAGATCTTTTACAAAATTAGACCATCTACTAAGAAAACAGTTATTTCTGATTAATGAAAGCTCAAGTGAGCCTCAAAACAGGAAATAATACCAAAGCTATTGCGAAAGCTTTGACAGATGAAGCAAAAGTTGGTCTTCCTAGAGTTAAAGTTAATGTCTTTCCAGCTGGTGAAAAATTAAAAATTGAATTAGTTGCTGAAGATTTTACTAGTTTACGAGCTGCCCTTAATTCTTTTTTAGGATGGGCCTATTGTGCAGAAGGAGTTATAAAAAATGAGTGAAATTAAACCTGAAAATGTGCAAGAACAAGTAAATATGTTCAGGCAAATGCAACAACAAATACAGAATTTATCTCAACAAGTTTCACAAATGGATATGACTCTTGGTGAAACTGAACGAACTTTGGAAGAAATAAAGAATGTTGGAAAAAATACTACACTCTACAGAGCGATTGGTTCTGTAATGAAAAAAATAGATGATAACTCTACATTAGTTAATGATTTAAGTGACGAAAAGGAACGAATGGAAATTCGTAATAACAGTCTCAAGAACCAAATTGAAAAAATGAATGTTGAACTTGCTGAAATGCAAACTAAATTAGAACCCGTTTTACAAAATATTCAGGAAAACAATGACAAAACTTCTAAATGATAAAATTAAAACTAATTTAAAAGAAAAATTATTACTTTTAGTTCATCATCATGCTGATGTTGATGCAATCTCATCAGCCATAGCTCTCCATTCAGTTCTTGAAAATTCAACTATTTGCGCTTCGGATGGAATTAGTTCTCATGGACAAAAAATAGCAAACGTAGCTAACTGTAAAATTATGGAAACGCCTCCTGAAAAATGGGATGGAACTGTAATTGCTCTAGATAGTCCAAACCCTGAACATTGTGGACCTCTTCCAGATACAAATAACATTGTAGTAATTGATCATCACACGAGAATTGGTAAATGGCCTGAAGGAACGGACATAATCCATTTACCTCAAAAAACAAGTACTGCCGAAATTGTTTTTGAAATTATTGAGGAATTAGAATTAAAACTTACAACCGAATATGCAACTATCCTAATGTGTGGAATCTACACCGATACTGGCCAATTTAGACATGCAAATAGAGAAACTTTCAACATTGCAAGTAAATTGTGTGATGCTGGTGCAGATCCTCAGAATGTAATTAATATTTTAGACAGTGAAAGACCTCTAATTCAAAAAACTACATTCCTAAAAGCTGCACAAAGAATGAAGTGGAGGCAGGAAGGAAAATGGATAATTGCTAACAGTGTTGTTAATTCATTTGAATCTGGGTCTGCACGACTAATGATTGTACTAGGTGCAGATATTGCATTAGTAGCTTCTGAGAATAAAAAAGGTGAAATGAGATTATCTACTAGAGCCTCCAATCGAATAGTTTCCAAAGGATTTAATTTAACAACTATTTTAGAATACATTACTGAAATTAACGGGGGTTCTTCAGGAGGGCATCCTGGTGCTGCAGGATATAATGGAAGAGGCGATTCAGAAGCTATTACTGAAATTGCTAAACAAAAATGTATCTTGGCAATAAAGCAACTAACTTAAACTTAGAACTCCATAGACTTTTGTGAGATATAGAGCCATATTCCGAATTTATGGATTAATAATGGCAAATATGCTTCTAATTATGGGAGGGCAATTAGCATATCTCTACATTGTTGGCCCAATCTCCATGGATGATGGAAGACCAATGACTCTTCCTGAAATACCATTTTTAGGGCTCTTGATAATCATTCTGATAACTGCTGGAGGGCTGACCACTGCAGCAATATTACAAAGAAAACCAGCTCCAATAAGATATGTTTCAGTGAATAATAAGCCCTATACTAGACAAGTAGAAAGAAACGAAAACTCTTCTGAAAATCAACAATACCGTCCAACTTATCCTGGGCAATACAGTGCAAAAACAGGGAATTTACACTATAAAAAATCTGAAGAGAAAGAAGATTTAAATTGGAAAGAAGGAGAAATTCAACTTGAAAAAACAATAACAAAGAAACTTGGATCATTTGAAAAGCAAGAATTGCAATTACCTAATTCAGGAATACTATTCTTTGGATTCTTATTGTCTTTAGCATTAGGAATTGCAGTATTGGGTGAAAGAGGGCCATTCCTCTATCTTTTTCCAATCGCATTCTTAGTAGCCTTTTCCTTTCCAGGCCTAATATGGGTTAGTTACATCTATTCAAGAACAATAACCTCTCCGGAACCACAAAGACTAGTGTTGATCGCCTTAGCATGGGGCATGTTTTCAACATTACCGGCTAGTCTTCTGAATGATTTGGGGGCACGCATTGTTAATGTTGATCAAAATGCCTTATTTGGAAACGGTGAATTTGGAACTCCAGAACTTGTTTTGGTTTCAGTAATTGCACCGTTTGTAGAAGAACTTCTAAAACCTATTGGATTGATATTTGTAATTAAACGATTAAGAACTCCATACGAAGGTGTCCTATATGGCGTAGCTTGTGGAATGGGATTTGCTATTATTGAAAATATGCTGTATGAATTATTCATATTGATATGGTATGGATCGGATGCATGGACATTGAATGCTTTTGTCAGAGGGATTGGTTCGACAGTTTTGCATGCCGTTGGTCCGGCTGCAATAGGTTATGCTGTAGCATTTTCAAATCAGATGCAAAAACCAATGCGTAATTACTTGATTTTAGCATACCTGTTTGGCTTCACAATGCATGCACTATGGAATGGATTCGCAACTATGCCACTAATGTTAGAAGGACAATTCTGGGAATACACTTCTTATGTTTTGATTGTAATTATGATTGCGTTATGTCTAGCATTTATCATTAAAGCTTTAGAATATGGGAAAGAATATGCTAATTTAGAATTAAAAGCCAACGATTTTGGTGATTTAGAAGAAGAAGCAACAAATAGTGGTCACTAAATGCGAGAAATACCGTCCTTAGCTCAGCCTGGTCAGAGCGGTCGGCTGTAGGGGTGGAGGCCGCAGTTACCGACAGGTCCCCGGTTCGAATCTGGGAGGACGGACCATTCTTCTAAAAAATTATTTTGTTTTTCCTGGCATGTAGAATTTAACGAGTATTGCTGTAATGAGAGCCACTCCTGCAGATACCATAGCAGTACCTACCATCCCATCCATGAAGGCTAAACGTGCATTAGCAATTAATTCCGAACCTTGCATATTGCCTTGTCCAATTAATTGACTGCCGATTCTCATAGCTGCAGGGAATGATTCTGTTGCAATCGAAGAATAAGCCTCTAAACCTTTAGGAACTACTAGATTATTTTGATATATCTCATTTAGAACACTGCCACCAATAGCAATTCCAAGAGCTCCTCCTACTTCTCTACTAGCATCATTAGTAGCACTTCCAACACCTGCCTTATCTTCTGGAATAGAATCCATAACCAGTGTAGTTGAAGGCGCCATAGTTAGGCCCATTCCAAGCCCGAGAATGAAAAATGTTAATGCTATTCTAAGATATTCAGTACCAACTTCTACAGTCGTGAACAATAACATTCCAGTACAAACTAAAGTTAAACCAAGAGCTACAACGTTATTATTTCCAAATTTAGCAACCAATTTGTCACTATTGGCTGCGGCTGGCATCAACCCCATTGGAAGTGGAATAAAACGAATAGCAGCTTCTAATGCAGTATGACCTCTTACAAGTTGAAAGTGTAACATTTGAGTAAACATAAATGAAAACATTACAAAGAATGCTAATGAAATTGCAACCAAACCCATTGTGAAGCCCATATTACTGAAAAGATTAATTGGTAGCATCGGGTTTTCTGTACTTCTTTCCCATTTAATGAAACAAAAAGTGAGAATTAAACCAAGGCCTGCAATTCCAAGTGTTTCAGGACTTGTCCAACCTAAATTTGGTGCTTCAATAATTGCATAAAGTATGGATGAAAATGCACCTATTGATAGAAAAGATCCTACTAAATCCAAAGGACGTTTTTGACTATCCTTTGAATTCGGAACTAAGAAAAGACCTAGAATTAATGCTACCAAAATAACAGGGACATTTATCCAAAAAACCATTTCCCAACCATAATTCTCTACTGACCAACCACCGACAATGAGTCCGATTGGAGCTCCAGCACCAGCCATAGCTGCCCAAATACCAACTGCCTTTCCTCTTTCTTCAGAAGGAAACACAACTACTACAACCGATAAGGTTGCAGGCATTACAAGTGCAGCGCCAAGCCCCATTACTGCGCGTGCAAGAATTACATGTTCCGACGTAGAAGCATACATTGCTGTTGCACCAGAAGTCAAAGCAACAATAATCAAACCTAATTGTAGTGCTGGCTTACGTCCAAAACGGTCACCAATAGCACCCATGACAAGAAGAGTTCCTCCAAAAACAAGCGCATAGGCATCAACCATCCATTGAAGATCGGTGTTATCAGCATTCAAATCTTGGGAAAGTTCAGGAAGAGCAACGTTCAAAGTTACATTGTTCAAAATTACAATGATTAAACTCAAACTCATTAAGGCAAGAATTATCCATCTTCTTTCGTACACTTCATCAGATACAACCGGATTTTCTTCACTCATCGTATGTAATCCCATGTATTGTATGTCCAATAGTTTGCAGGACGCCAATCTGGAGCTTTACGTGGTACATATTCTGAACCATGTTGATCATACTTAATTCTCTCTTCATCATCAATTAAAACATGATAAGCTTCATTTATTTTTTTAAATTTTTCTTCAGCTGATTCTACATCATTGGGATTTAAATCAGGATGAAATCTCTTAGCTAATTTCTTGTAAGCTTTCTTTATAGATTCGGAGTCTGCATCTTCCTCGACTTCTAAGATTTCGTAATAATTCACTAACATTCAATAGATTGGAGTATATCTAAGCGGCAGTCTGTCCGCCATCTACAGTAATTATTGATCCAGTAGTCCACTCAGCTTCAGGTCCGCATAGATGCAAAGCCATAGCTGCAATCTCTTCCGGTTTTCCCATTCTTCCTATGGGTTGAACATTAGCCAATACTTCTCTTGAAACATTACCTGCCTGAACTCTTTCATCTACCATAGGAGTATCAACAACTGCAGGGCAAATACAATTTACTCTTATTTTTCCAGCTAAATCTAAAGCCATAGCTTTTGTGAGATTAACAACACCACCCTTAGAGGCACAGTAAGCTACTGCTCCACGCATGGCTCTAAGGCCAACTGTAGAAGCTATATTGAGAATAGAACTTTTCTCAGCCATATGAGGTATGAAATTATTACTCATTAAAAATGGACCTTTGAGATTAACCTTTATCTGAAGATCCCAGTCTTCTTCAGTAGTATCAGTTATCTTTCCAGGACGAATTAAGCCAGCATTATTTACTAAAATATCCAATTTTCCATACTCTTTTGAAAACCATTTCACCATCGATTTGATACTTTGAGAATCACTAACATCTAATTGATAGGATTCACAACTTAGTTTCGATGCAGCGTCTGATAATTCTGATTCATTTCTGCTGCAAATTATTACTTTAGCTCCTTCATTCTCAAAGCGCTCAGCTATACTGTAGCCAATACCTTTGGAGCCTCCAGTGACTATTGCGACTTTACCATTTAGCAAATCAGACATTAGATGGCTATTGATGGTAGACTAAAGTGTTTATCTTCTTCTGAAAGCGATTATTGCTATTGCACAAATTGATGCAAAAAATGATAATGAAGGCAATAATCCTTCCTCTTTGGAATTTGTATCTTCAGACTCATCGAATGGAACTATACAAGCATCATCAACTGCATCTTTATTTTCATCAGTTATTTCAGTAGGACAGAATCCGGATTGTTCTTTAGTCTCATTGTTATCTGAAGTTTCATTATCGTTAGATGAGGTTTCATTGGATTCATCTTCATTAGTTTCATTATCATTGGTTTCATTTTCTGCTTCACTTTCCCCAGCAATTAGGATAGATATAACCAAAAATGCTAACAATAAATGAAAATATTTTTGCATTAATAACACTACTAAATCCGAGTATTAGTGCCTTTTTCTGTAATTTAATCCAACGATAGCTAAAACACTTACAATAGGCATCATGATATTGGAAAATTCAGGGATTGCGCTAGTTTTATACCATGCTATCTCATCACCATTATATGCTGCTGATACAATGTCCATGTATCCATCATTATCTATATCTGCCACAAAAATTGACAACGATTTATCTACACTCGTTTCTACATTAACTGTAGTCCAGCCTGCATCAGGAGTGCCATCATTCTCATGCCATTTTATTTTATCGCCAAGTGCTGCTGCTGACACAACATCCATATCTCCATCATTATCCATATCTGCTACAAAAACTGATGCCGCCCCATTAACATTCGTATCGATGTTGTAAGTATCCCAATTAATTCCTGATGGAGTACCATCATTCTCATGCCATCTTACATCGTCATCAACGTAAACCGCCGACACAACATCCATATCCCCATCATTATCCATATCGGCAGCAAATACGCTCGAAACTGCATCCAAACCTCCCTTTATTTTGGTTCGAGTCCAAGTACCATCTCCGGGACTTCCATCATTCTCGTGCCAGTATACTTTGTTATTTGTTTGATCTGCCTCCACAATATCTAAATCACCATCATTATCCATATCTGCTACAAATATATCATATGCGCCTTGAGCATTATCTGGCGTATTTACATTGTGAGTTGTCCAACCCCCATTGCTCGGACTACCATCATTCTCATACCATGCTACTTTACTTATCATGAAGAAAGCAGCCACAACATCCATATCTCCATCATTATCTATATCTGCTGCAAAAACGGCATTGGAACCGTCTGCATCATCCTCTCCACTAACTATATCATGCTTTGTCCAACTTGATCCATCTCCACTATTTGCATACCACTCCACATCATCATCACCAGCTGAAATCACATCTAAATCACCGTCATTATCTATATCTGCCACAAAAACATCATACATACCACCACAACTGCCGCATGGATCGGCATAATCCTTTATGATATGATGAGTCCAGCCTCCATCGGAAGGATCTCCATCATTCTCATACCATGCCACCTGATTATCACGATTTAATGCTGCCACAATATCCAGGTCTCCATCTCCGTCAATATCTGCTACAAAAACAGCCTCTGCCCCATCTGCATCCGTATTTACACTAAGAGTTGTCCAAGTTGGATCGAAACTAAAAGTAGCAGTATTTTCCCACCAAACTATATCGTCATCTTCATTTGATGCACCCAAAATATCCATATCGCCGTCACCGTCAATATCTGCTGCATAGATTGTTTCTGCGCCGTCGAAATCACCGTCAATCGTGTTCTCAGTAAAACTCTCACTGCCATCATTCTCCCACCAAGTAACATCATCATCCCTTCGTGCAGATCCTAAGATATCCACATCACCATCATTGTCTATATCTGTGGCATAAACTGAATATGCATGATCAAAATCACCATCAATTGTATGCTCAGTAAAACTCTCACTACCATCATTTTCCCACCAAGTAATGTCATCATCACCACGGGCCATACCCAAAACATCTACATCACCATCATTATCTATATCTTTAGCATAAACTGAATTTGCATTAATAAAACTAGTATCAATAGCATGCTGAGTGAAACTCTCACTACCGTCATTCTCCCACCAATTGATGTCACCATCTCCGTATGATGCTCCTAAAACGTCTATATCTCCATCACCATCTACATCTGTAGCATAAACATCACGTGCCTTATCAAAAGTACTATCAATTACATTTCTAGTCCAAGCACCATCGCCAGGGGTGCCATCATTTTCCCACCAACTAAGATCATAATCAACATCATTACCATTTGCCGCTCCCAAGACATCAATATCACCGTCATCATCAACATCAATAGCATAAATTGCGTAAGCTGCTAAAAAATTAGAATCGATAGTACGCTCTGTGAAACTTTCACTACCGTCGTTTTCCCACCAGACAACCTCATCTGCTCCTGCACTTGCTCCTAAAATATCAATATCTCCGTCACCATCCAAATCAATAGCATGCACGTCACGAGCTGTATTGAATGCACTATCAATTACATGTTCTGTCCAACCACCATTAGCCGGAGTGCCATCATTCTCCCACCAAGTAATGTCATTAGCTGTGTCTGCAGCACCTAAAACATCGAGGTCACCATCTCCATCAACATCAATAGCATAAACGGCAGTAGCCCCATCAAAATTTGTATCTATATTGTGTTTAGTCCAAGCTGGGTCGGTTCGAGAACCAAAAGTGTCCAGACTTACCCAGAAGCCATCCGAATAATCCTCTGAATCATCCCAAGACATCAAA